>JAABUZ0100000173.1_pt1 | contig 168906 bp, 185 predicted proteins | sample 5562091 | NCBI WGS metagenome assembly JAABUZ01 (sample SAMN12813069, study PRJNA571459) | rock metagenome | isolation source: Antarctica rocks | place: Antarctica: Victoria Land, Linnaeus Terrace sud | collected 2015-12-21 | reverse complement strand
CGCCTTGAACTCTGGGGCGAACGACCTACGGGCACGGGGCTTGTTCCGCTCCATGGTCTCCATGATGGACATCCTTCCTGAGGCTGCGCCTCTGTTGTGGGATGTCCGTCAAACCGGGTCAGGGCCAAACAAACGCACCGACGACAGCCCCTACGCGAAAGATGTCCTCCGCTTCCAGCTCGACCTCGATCTCGGTCAGTTGTCCGCGTGCTAAACGGTGAGCGGGCGTAGCCCATCCTTCCGTGTGGGAGCGCTCGAGCGCCGCGTCCAGGTCAGGCGCGTTTCGGAGGTCAGGCGGTGCGTCCGTCGCCGTGCGCAGCATGAGTCCAGCTTTCACATACTCGTAAAGTTCTTTGAATGTGGCCTGTATGGTGGCCTTTCGCAGGACCTGCGTGCCTTGCGTCTGAACGGCTTCGTTGCGACTCTGAATCTGACCCTTGAACACGCTGGCCGAGACACCGGCAGTTCCGGTCAGCTCCCCCGTAAGGGACCTGGACTCGGTAGCAGTGAATTCCGCCGCGACCGACCCCAGGCGTGATGAGATAAGACTGAACACGCTGACCTCATCCAGGTAGACGAACTCGCGCAGCGGCGCCGCGCCCTCCTTGAGCGCTGCGCGCTGACGCCGCCGATGCCGGCGCCAAAGGTGAAACCGCTCACGGAGACTCACGAGTTCGTCCCCTCCCCCGCAATCCTCGTCCGGCGCCGCTGCACGTCGACGCGCCTGTGACCACCCAAGTAGTCCTCCTCCATGATGGACTTACGCCGATCGGCGACCGCCAGCAGCGCAGCTTCGCTCCAGATCGCTGAGAGTTCTGCACCGCTCCAAGACTCAGTGTGCGCAGTAACGACATCGTGGGGAAGGTTCCCAGACGTCGCGAGACGCAACGCAGAAGCCCGTAGGATCGCCTCTCGATCCTCTGGGTTCGGCATCCGGAACGCGATCTCCCAGTCGAACCGTCCAGGGCGGCGCAACGCCACGTCTATGTCCTGCGGACGGTTCGTAGCAGCGATGACCACGACGTTGTCGTTGGCCTGGAAGCCGTCCATCGACGTCAGAAGTTGTGCAACGACCCGCTTGGACACCTCATGAGCATCGCCAGAGCGGTGTCCAGCGATGCTATCAATCTCATCGAAGAAGATGATCGACCGAGCCTGTTTAGCGGCTCGATTGAAGATGGCGCGCAGGACCTTCTCGCTGTCGCCGTACCACTTGCTGAAGATCTGCGGCCCGCTGATCTCGTAGAATGTCGCCTCAGCTGCATTCGCGATGATCCGCGCGAGCATCGTCTTACCCGTGCCGGGCGGCCCAGTGAAGAGGACTCCCTTGATTGGGCGCGCACCTATAGCCGCCAAGGCTTCGTGGTGCTTGAGCGATGTCTCGATGAGCTCGCTCGCCCGGGCCTTCACGTCGTCGAGACCACCGAAGTGGTCAAAGCTGACGTCGCTGCCGGAGGAGATGAAACGGTCGGCGACCGTATCGTCGATTTCCGGCAGGTCGAGGTAGCCAACCGGGTCGTCCGACAGGACGCGGACGACACCTGCCGAATCCCGCCCTTCGACGGTATTGCCGAGTTTACACACGACCTTGCTTGTTGGCACCAGGCGAAGTCGACCGCTCGTGTTGACGAGGATGACATCGGGAAGCTGTAGCTTGACCACACCGACCCAGGATTCCTCGGGCCACGACTCCGCAGGCACCCTGTCCCAGGACGTTCGGCCGCCGTCCCGGGCCATGACGAGGACGGTTCCGACGTCCCAGTCGACGGCGTTATCGCTATTGAACGTGGCGGTCTGGCCGCTGCGCAGCTCAAGAAGGCCTCTCCGGTTGTCCTGGTCAATCCATCGCACTCGAACGAGATCGCCCCAGGGCTCCAGCTTCAGCGTCATCGACCCACGACCCAGGGATGTTCGGGCCGTCGGGACTGCCAGACGAGCCACCTGGGCCCGAAGGCGATCGGTTCGGCCCTCTCGGAAAAGAACCAGCGCGCCAAGAAGGCGGCCCGGCACTGGTTGTGGTTCTTCGTGGTGTCCGAGATGACGTGCCCGTTGACCCCGGGCAGCGACTCGTGGGCCTCGTAGATGGAGCACATCAGGTTGATGTGCTCGACCCGCACCGCCCAAAGCCAGGTTGCGGCTCTGTCCAAGCGTCGAAGCGTATGGCCAACCGCGTATCAGGCAGAGCGCGCCTGTGACGGGTGCGGGGCTCCCTCCACCCATTCGGAGCCGTCCCAGTGCCAGCACACGGCCCGACCTGGGATGTCCAGGTGGCTAAGAAGGCCCCAGAGGGCACCCACCGGGTCGCTCGTCCGGTCGAGCAAGATCACCGAGACCCCCGAGTTTGGACTTCCCTCGATGTGCTCGATGGCATAGGTGATCCCGTCGTGGGTAAGCCGGGCGACCTTGGCATGGCCGAGATCGTCTTCCTCGTCGCCAAACTGGATGCTGCGCGCAGCCAGGTCCTCCACGGTGCGAGTCAACACGGCTAGGTTGGTCACCTCACCGGCGGTCTTGGTGGCGTCATTCATCACTGTCCTCCTTTCCTCCACAGTACCCGCCGCCGTCCCGGAACCGGATGCGCGTGACCGTGACCTTGATCCGGGCCGTCTCACCCTGGACCACAACGCCTGGGCGGGGGCCACTCCAGGTGGGCTGGTTCGGGATGCCGTGCCTGTCGGGCGAGACCTCTGTTGTGAACTCGATGCCCCAACTGGCCTGAAGAAGCGGCCCCCGATACGCCCGCACGGCGGGTGTGGCGCTGTAGCGACCGCGGGTACCCCACAGCTCTCCCGAGGCGAGGATGCGACGGGCATCTTCGTCGGTCTGGGTCGTGTCGTTGCCCTTGCGGTGATAGATGACGCGGCCGAGGTGCGGCAGCATCTCATCGGCCATAGGTTGCTCCACCGCAGCTCCGACCCCACATGAGCCGCCTCCATCGACCATCGGCGACCAGGCACCACGAACTTGGCGCATGGTCCCGGCCATTCGACGCCCTGCAGCTCATTGGGGAACGCTACCGGGGGTCCTGGCTCTGGGCTCAGACGAGTCACGACCTGAGGGCCTATCCGTTGCTTGGGAGAAGGCCAAGATAGGCCGGGCAGTCGCGATCCGGTCGCTTCGTGACAGACGGCTGGCGTTTCCTCCACGTTTCCTAAGTGGGGGGTATCAGGAATTCCTCTGCGGTCAGCCAGGATGCCCTCTGAACAGCACTTCTTCGCCAGGACCCTGGCCAGCGAAGTGCCGAAATCGAATTCCTAAACCAATGCGTCGCAGGGTGCGGTGCCGGCCAGAGCCCGCTCCGACCGCTCGTTGCTAACGGTCGAAGTCGGGCCAGGGGTGGTCTGCGATGCTACGTCGCACACCCTCCCAAGCCAAGCGTCCAACCGCCTCAGCGTGACACAGCCTTGACACGCGACCTCGACGACCATCGCGAACCGCTGAGAGATGACGAGAACTGATTTCCCTGGTCAGCAGGCACGTCTCCGCGCCGGCCCAGGTCAGCAACAACCGGCCAATAGTTCATGCTCTACTACGACATCTAGTTTTTAGGATGACGAACTCAACCCTGGCGTCCGGTTTAGCTGCCGGTTCCAATGGTTACAATTTCCCGCTAACTAGCTGCGCACCTGCGTCAGCCGGCTCCATAGGGACGAGGACCACATGTCAATGCAGGAAAACAGCGACGTCATCGAGCGTATCCACGCCCTGGAGACAGCTCAAGCGACCCAGGCTGCGACCGCAGCAGGAGCTCAAGCCACCACGGCCGCTACCCAGGCAGGGGCGGCAGCGGCGACTGTGGCAGCTCAAGCGGGCACTTTGGCGACCATGGTTGCCGGAGCGGCCGGTTTCATCGTCGGCATCTTTTTGGGCTTGGCCATCGCCAAGTACTAACCAGCCCACCAAGGGCGCGGCCCGTACCGGGTTGGTGACACGGGGAGATACTGCCCAGGTCTAGAACGTGTCAGAAATGATGCTTTCCCGATCTCAACAGAACGCGCCAGTTGCGCATCTAGTTCCGAGTCGTCAGCAACAGGTCTTGGCCGGGGCGCCCTTGTGGGCCACGACGGTCACCGAGCGGAACTCGATCCCCTCGACCACCCGCCAGGGTGCTTCGTCGCGCTTGTCGAGGGTGACGCGGCCCAACCCCGCTGCCTCGAAGGCGCCCAGGAAAGCCTGTTCCTGGAAGGCTCCGGAGATGCAACCACTCCATAGCTCAGGATCCTGGCGGAGGACGTCCGGAACCTCCACATCGCTCACGATGTCCGATATCACGGCTCGGCCGCCTGTTCTGAGCACACGGAAAATCTCGGAGAACAGGGCCGTCTTGTGCTCGGTGGCCACCAGGTTGAGCACGCAGTTGGAGACCACGGCGTCCACCGATGCATCGCTGACGAGGGGAGACGAGGCCCTGAGGCGGGAGGTCTCGGCTTCCAGGGCGGTCACTCCCGCCAGGTCGCCGACCTGGTGCCGGCCCAACCAGGTCTCCAGCGCCTCCACGTCCAGGCTCAGGTCCTGTATACGGCCTTTGCGAAATATGACGTTGGCGTAGCCCAGGGCCTCGGCCACTCGGGGCCGGCTGCGCCGGGCCAGAGCCAGCATCTCGTCGTTGATGTCCACGCCGATGACTGCACCATGCGGGCCGACGACCTGGGAGGCGATGAAGCAGATCTTGCCGCCGCCACAGCCCAGATCGAGGACGGTCTCCCCTGGGCGCAGGTAGTTCGACGGATCGCCGCAGCCGTAGTCGCGGTCGAGGACCTCCTGGGGGATGGCCCGCAGATAGCGGGGGTCGTAGTCGACGGCGCAGCAAAGGTCCGGTTGGACCTCATTGGCGCCGGCGCTGTAGCGCTCGGCGACGGCTTGCTCGACGCTGGCGGGGTTGGAGGGAAGGGTCAAAATTGCCTTCTGGATCTGGTGCCGTTGATAGTCACTTGCGTGCGGCGGCGGGACGATGCTTTACTCACCCTGATTCTCGACTGGGCGGAGGTGCAGTGCAAGTCACAGATTCGGTCTCAGCAACGCTGGCTCCGGTGGCCGAGACGACCACCCGCTCGATCCGGCGCCGGATCGTCATGCTGGCATCAGTTGGCCTGTTCTTGTCGGTATACAACAACGGGCTCCAGTCTCAGCCGGTCATGTTGGGCCCGTGCCGATGAGGTGGCCGAAGATGTAGGGCGCAGCCGCCCCTCCGGCTTCGGAGATGGCGAAGAAGAAGGAGATGGCCTGGCCCCGCGGCTCCGAGAAAAAGATCCCACTCACCGTGAGGTAGGCCGACGAGGCGCCGGCCGAGGCGAAGAAGAAGATCACGCACCAGAACATGGTCTGGGTCAGCGCGGTGAGCGCTCCCTGTCGAACAGCGCGGCGGATATGGCCAGCAGGACGGCCGACATGCTGTAGGTGAGGGTGATCATCTTGCGCCGGCCCCCGTGTCGAACAGGGCCCGATGATCAGCGGGCCGGGGTTGCCGGCCGCGAAGGCCAAGAGGTAATAGCCGGTCTGGTCGGAGGCGACATCGTAGAAATTGGCCAGCACCAAGGCATAGGAAGAAGAAAATGGCATTGTTCGAGAAGGCCTGGGTGGCCATCATGGAGAATCCCAGGAAGGACCGGGCCGGGTAGTCCGCCCCCGCCGATCCGGTCCCCACCGAGACCGGAAACGCGCCGGCTAGACCAGTGGCTACCGGTCAGGTATAGTTCGACGTCCGGGCTCGCCCGGGCAGCTTCCGAGGTCTGTGTACCGAAGTCTGTGAGAGCCCTGCTGGTCGGGGGACCTCACAGCACAGCCCCAACGAGTGCTCCGCACCGGCTTGCCCGGGCAGAGCGCTGATGTGCGGAGCGCGTATTTTTGGGACAGACAGTGGTTCGTGGACGAGCCCGACAGGAACAGGTGCTGGACTATGGCAACCAAGGCGATCGTCGGCGAGAAGGTCGGCATGACCCAGATCTGGGACAGCCAGAACCGTGCTGTGGCGGTGACCGTTCTGCGGGTCGCGCCGGTGCGGGTGGTCCAGATCAAGGCACCCGAGCGGGACGGTTACTCGGCTGTCCAGGTCACCTATGGCTGGCGTCGGCCCGGAGCCCTCAACAAGGCCGAGGCCGGTCACTTCTCCAAGGCGGGGACCGAGCCGGGAAAGCGGTTGGTGGAGCTGCGCCTGGATGACATCAGCGGCTACACCGTGGGCCAGGAGCTGGGAGCCGGGTTGCTGGCCGAGGGTCAGCGGGTGGACGTGACCGCCGTCAGCAAGGGCAAGGGCTTCGCCGGGTCGGTCAAGCGCCACAATTTCAAGGGCCAGGGAGCGTCCCACGGCAACCACAAGAAGCACCGGGCACCTGGTGCCATCGGCGCCTGCGCCACGCCGGCCCGGGTGTTCAAGGGCACTCGGATGGCCGGTCAGATGGGCGCCGCCCGGGTGACCACCCTCAACCTGGAGGTGGTGAGCTCCGACCCCGATCGTGAGCTGATCCTCCTGCGGGGCGCCGTTCCGGGCCCCCGAGGGGGCATGGTGATCGTCAGGGATGCCATCAAGGGCTCCTCCAACGAACGGTCCGCCAACGCACGGTCCGACCCGGCGGTGGCATCGTGAGCCTCGGCACCCGACCTGACCCGGTGGCCCGGCAGGTCACCCGCCGCCGAGCTGACGGGTCAGACGCCGGCCCGGTCGATCTTGACCCGGCGACGTTTGGCATCTCCCCCAACGTGGCGGCCATGCACCAGGTGGTCACCGCCCAGCTGGCAGCGGCCCGGTCAGGCACCCAGAGCACCCTGACCCGGGCCGAGGTCCGCGGCGGAGGCAGCAAGCCTTACCGTCAGAAGGGGACCGGCCGAGCCCGTCAGGGATCGATCCGCGCACCCCATTGGGTCGGAGGAGGAGTGGCGCTCGGGCCCAAGCCCCGTGACTACCGCCAGCGGACCCCCAAGAAGCTGGTGCGCCTGGGCCTGTGCTCGGCGCTGTCCGACCGGGCCGGCGAGGGGCGGGTCATGGTGGTCGAGCGCTGGCCGTTCGCCCAACCCCGGACCAAGGACGCCCTGGCTGCCCTGGGCGCCCTGGGACTCACGGGGCGGGTGCTGATCGTGATGGGGCCGCAGGATGTGGTGGCTGAGCGCTGTTTTGCGAACCTGACCGAGGTGCAGCTGATCCGGGTCGGGGAGCTCAACACCTATGACGTGTTGTGCTGTGACTGGATCGTCTTCAGCGATGCCACCCTTCCGGGGGCTAAGACCTCCGACCCCGGAGCGTCTGCCGTCGAGCCCGAGCCCGCAGCCGTCGAGCCCGAACCCCAGCCTCAGCCCGCAACGCCGCTCACGCCAGCTGAGGCGGCCCTCTGATGGACGCTCGGACGGTCATCGTCAAGCCGGTCGTGTCCGAGAAGTCCTACGCTTTGCTGGACGCCAACGTCTACACCTTCGTGGTCCACCCCAAGTCGACCAAGCTCGACGTGCGCCTCGCGGTGGAATCAATCTTTGGAGTCAGGGTTCGCAAGGTCAACACGCTCAACCGGCAGGGCAAGCGCAAGCGCAACCGCCGGCAATCGACCTTTGGACGCCGGCCCAACACCAAGCGAGCCATCGTGACGCTGGCCGAAGGCGACACCATCGATCTGTTCGAGAAGTAGAGGTACAGCCGATGCCCCTCCGCAAGCGCAAGCCCACCAGCGCCGGTAGGCGGTTCCAGACCGTCTCGGACTTCTCAGACATCACCTCCGACCGCCCGGAGCGGTCACTGTTGGTCCCCAAGCCCAGCACCGGCGGGCGCAACTCCCACGGCCGCAAGACAGCCCGCCATCGGGGAGGCGGTCACAAGCGACAGTACCGACTGATCGACTTTCGCCGGGACAAGGATGGTGTCCCGGCCAAGGTGGCCACCATCGAGTACGACCCCAACCGCAACGCCCGGATTGCCCTGTTGCACTATGCCGACGGGGAGAAGCGCTACATCCTGGCCCCGGCGCGGGTCAAGGTGGGCGATGTGCTCCAGAGCGGGCAGGGTGCTGACATCCGACCCGGTAATTCCCTGCCGCTGCGTTATGTACCGGTGGGCTCGGTCATCCACAATGTCGAGCTCCAGCCGGGAGGTGGCGGCAAGCTGGCCCGAGGGGCAGGCATGAGCATCCAACTGGTGGCCAAGGAAGGCCATTTTGCCACCCTGCGCCTGCCGTCCACCGAGATGCGCCGGGTGTCCATCGACTGCCGAGGCACCCTGGGTGAAGTCGGCAATGCCGAGGCCGAGCTGATCTCGGTGGGCAAAGCCGGGCGCAATCGCTGGAAGGGTGTCCGCCCCCAGACACGAGGCGTGGCCATGAACCCCGTCGACCACCCGCTGGGAGGCGGAGAGGGCAAATCGTCCGGCGGCCGTCACCCAGTCTCGCCCTGGGGCCGGCCGGAGGGTCGCACCCGGGCCCGCAACAAGGCTTCTGACCAGTTGATCGTTCGCCGACGCCGCACCCGCGGCGCCCGCCGCTAGGAGATACGGCCATGCCGCGCAGCCTCAAGAAGGGGCCATTCGTCGATGACCACCTACTCAAGAAGGTGGATGGGCTCAACTCTCGCAACGAGAAGCGGGTCATCAAGACCTGGTCGAGACGGTCCACCATCATCCCCGACATGGCCGGGCACACCATTGCCGTCCACGATGGTCGCAAGCACGTGCCCGTCTACATAACGGAGTCGATGGTGGGTCACAAGCTGGGCGAGTTCGCACCGACGCGCACATTTCGCTACCACGCCGGCCAGGAGCGGGCGGGGAGGCGTTAGGCGTGACCGGCATCAAGACCAACGAGCGCCCGGGGACTCGGGCGGTGCTGCGTCACAGTCGGATGTCGGCCACCAAGGCGCGCCGGGTGCTCGACCTGATTCGCGGCCAAGAGGTTGGTCGGGCCGCCGAGATCCTGCGGTTCTGCGAACGCGATGCGGCCATTGCGGTGGGCAAGCTGCTGGCCTCAGCAGTGGCCAATGCCGAGCACAACGACAGCCTGGCGCCCGACGATCTGTTCGTGTCCGCCTGCTTCGCGGACGAGGGGACCACGATCAAGCGTTGGCGACCCAGGGCCAGGGGGCGGGCGACCCGAATCCGCAAGCGGAGCTGCCACATCACCGTCATCGTGGGGCGACTGCCAGACGATCGCCTGGGCCGACGACGCAGGCGCCAGGCGGCCGACGCCGCTGCTCTACGAGCCCAGCGGGTGGCCGGCGGTCGCCGAGGCGGGCGCCGGGAACGGACCGGCCGAGACGAGCCCGCAGCGGCCGCCGTGCCGGTCGAGGCAGCGCCGCCGGTGGTGCCGGTCGAGGGAGCAGCGCCGGTCGAGGGAGCAGCGCCGCCGGTGGCGGTCGAGCCAGTGGAGACCGGAGACTCCGGTGGCTCTGTTGATGAGACCGGCTCTGTTGATGAGACCGGCTCTGTTGATGAGACCGGCGATGAGGGAACGAGGGCGTAATGGGCCAGAAGGTCAACCCCTATGGGTTCAGGCTGGGAATCACTACCGACTGGAAGTCGCGCTGGTTCGATGACCGCGGCTACCAGGACTCGGTGATCGAGGACTGGAAGATACGCCACTACCTCATGTCTCAGCTGGAGTCGGCAGCCGTCAGCCGGATCGAGGTGGAGCGCACACGTGACCGGCTGCGGATCGACGTCCACACCGCCCGCCCGGGGATTGTGATCGGCCGGCGAGGTGCGGAGGCCGATCGGTTGCGGACCGAGCTGGCCCGCATCACCTCCAATCCCAAGGTGCAGCTCAACATCCAGGAGATCAAGCAACCCGAGCTGGACGCGGCCCTGATCGCCCAGGGGATCGCCGACCAACTGGTGCGCCGAATCAGTTTTCGTCGGGCCATGAAGCGAGCCCTGCAGACGGTGCAGAAGGCTGGCGGGCAGGGCATCCGGGTCCAGTGCTCAGGTCGCCTGGGTGGCTCGGAGATGGCCCGCAAGGAGGCCTACCGAGAGGGCCGGGTTCCTCTGCACACTCTGAGGGCCGACATCGACTACGGCTTTCGCGAGGCCAAGACCACCTTTGGCCGTATCGGGGTGAAGGTCTGGATCTACAAGGGCGACATCCTTCCCTACCGGACCTCCGCCGATGACAAGATCAGTCGAGAGGCGGCCATGGCGGTGGGCGAGACCTCGGGTCAGGGGCGCCCCAGGCGGGTGGTCTCGGCCGGCGGTGGTCGTCGGCGCCCCGAGCTGGGCGAGCCCGGAGCACCGCTGGAGGCTGCTCCGGACCAGCTGGCCGGGGAGCCGGTGGCCGAGCCGGCGGAGGCTGGCACACCGACGCCGGGCACCGCCGAGGGCGATCCGCTGGAGCGACTCCTGGCCGAGGAAGAGGAAATCGAGCGGCGAACCCGGGAAGCGCACCACGAGACGCCCCATTTTCGACGGGAGGCTGACTGAGGTGCTCATGCCTCGCAAGGTCAGGCATCGCAAGCAGCACCGGGGCCGCCTCACCGGTATGGCCAAGGGTGGCAGCGCGGTGGCCTTTGGTGACTACGGCGTGCAAGCTCTCGAGCCGGGGTGGGTGACCGCCCGACAGATCGAGGCGGCCCGGATTGCAATGACCCGCCACGTCCGCCGAGGCGGCAAGGTGTGGATCCGCGTGTTCCCGGACAAGCCGGTGACCCAAAAGCCGGCCGAGACCAGGATGGGGTCGGGCAAGGGCAACCCGGAGCACTGGGTGGCGGTGGTCCGCCCTGGCCGCATCCTGTTCGAGCTGGCCGGTGTCGGGGAGGACCTGGCTCGGCCGGCCATGGAGCGGGCCATTCAGAAGCTTCCGATCAAGGCGCGCTTCGTGGTGAGGGCCGGAGTGGGCGAGAGCGAGGTGAGCCCGTGACGACCAAGATGGATGAGCTCATGGGCATGGACGACGACGAGCTGGAGACCCGCTTGGGCGAGGCCAGCCAGGAGTTGTTCAACCTGCGCTTCCAGGTGGTCACTGGCCAACTCGACAACACTGCACGGATCACCCACGTGCGCAGGGACATTGCCCGGGTCAAGACGCTGCTGCGGGCCCGGGCGATCGAGGGGGACGCATCACCCGAGGTCGAGAACGAGCAGCTCCATCCGGCGCCTGACGACGAGGAAGAGCGATGAGTGAGCAACCAAGCGACCAGGGGTCAATGAGCCGTGAGGATGCCAGCCGCGTCAACCGGCGCAAGGCCCGGGAGGGGGTCGTGACGTCCGATGGCATGGACAAGACGGTGGTGGTCGAGGTGATCGAACGGGTCCGGCACCGCCGGTACGCCAAGACCGTCCAGCGGACCAAGCGCCTGCACGCTCACGACGAGTCCAACCAGGCCAGGAAGGGCGACCGGGTCAGGGTGGCGGAGACCCGGCCGTTGTCCAAGCTGAAGCGCTGGCGGCTGGTGGAGATCCTGGAGCGAGCCCGATGATCCAGCAGGAGTCCCGCCTGCGGGTGGCCGACAACTCCGGAGCCAAGGAGGTTCTCTGCATCAAGGTGCTGGGCGGTTCCCGACGCCGGTACGCCAGCATCGGGGACATCTTCGTGGCCACGGTGAAAGACGCCATCCCGGGAGCTGCGGTGAAGCGGGGTGATGTGGTCCGCTGCGTAGTGGTGAGGACCAAGAAGGAGAAGAGGCGTCCTGATGGCAGCTACATCCGGTTTGACGAGAACGCGGCAGTGCTGATCAACGACGCGCTCCAGCCGCGGGGTACACGAATCTTTGGGCCGGTCGGACGAGAGCTGCGAGACAAGCGCTTCATGCGGATCGTCTCGCTGGCCCCGGAGGTGCTGTAGTGGGACGCCAGGTGGCCAAGATGCGCCTGCGCAAGGGCGATCGGGTCCGGGTGCTGTCGGGCAAGGACCGGGGCAAGGAAGGCGAGATCATGAGGTCCCTGCCGGCCGCCGGCAAGGTGATCGTCGACGGCGTGAACGTGGCCAAGCGCCATACCCGGGCGGCCCGGGCAACCATGCAAGGGGGGATCATCGACAAGGACATGCCGGTACCGGCATCCACGGTGGCCATCTTGTGCCCGCAGTGTGGTCCGACCCGCATCGGTGTACAGATCGACGATCAAGGGCGCAAGGTGCGCATATGTCGCAAGTGTGGGGCTGAACTGTGAGCAGCACCGCCGCCAGCACGGGGACGCCCGCCACCAAGCGCGCTGGCGCCAAGCAGGCTGGCGCCAAGCAGGCTGGCGCCAAGCAGGCTGGCGTCAAGGCGCCGCCCCGGCTCAAGGAGCGCTACCGGGCCGAGCTGCGGGAACGCCTCAAGGACGAGCTGGGCCTAGGCAACATCATGGAGGTGCCGCGTCTGACAAAGATCGTGCTCAACATGGGCGTGGGTCGGGCCACCCAGCAGCAGTCACTGCTGGAGGGCGCAGTACGCGACCTCCAGGTAATCACCGGCCAGAAGCCGCTGGTGACCAAGGCCAGGCGCTCGATCGCCAACTTCAAGCTGAGAGAGGGAAATGCCATCGGCGCCAAGGTGACTCTGAGGGGTGACCGAATGTGGGAGTTCTTCGACCGGCTGGTCAGCCTGGCCATTCCCCGAGTGCGCGACTTTCGAGGGTTGCCGGCGACGTCGTTCGACGGCAAGGGCAACTACACGTTTGGCGTCACCGAGCAGCTCATATTCCCGGAGATCGATTACGACCAGGTGGATGTGACCCGAGGGATGGACATCACCATCGTCACCACCGCACGCACCGATGGTGAGGGCCGGGCCCTGCTCGGCGCCTTCGGTTTCCCGTTCCGCCGTGAAGAGAGTGGTAGAGCCTGATGGCCAAGAAGGCGCTGGTGGAAAAGCAGCAGCACAAGCCCAAGTTCAAGGTGCGGGGTTACACCCGGTGCCGGCGCTGCGGACGGCCCCGAGCGGTTATCCGCAAGTTCGGCCTGTGCCGAATTTGCCTGCGCGAGATGATCCACAACGGCGAGGTGCCCGGCGTCACGAAGGCCAGCTGGTGAGGGGCCAGCTGGTGAGAGGAGGCCGCCCATGACCATGACCGATCCCATTGCCGACATGCTCACCCGGATTCGCAACGCCAACGTGGCCATGCACGATACGGTGCGTATGCCTGGTTCCAAGCTGAAGGAGTCGTTGGCCACCATCTTGGAGCGAGAGGGTTACATCGACGGCTTCCGCACCGCTGAGGACCCGGGACGTCCTGGACGAGTCCTGGAGATCACCATGAAGTACACCGACGACCGAGGCAGGACGATCTCGGGTCTGCGGCGCGTGTCCAAGCCGGGATTACGGGTGTACACCCGCGCTGATCGCCTGCCCCGGGTGCTCGGGGGCTTGGGGGTGGCCATCCTGTCCACCAGCCAGGGCCTGATGACCGACCGTGAAGCTCGCCAACGGCGGACCGGCGGCGAGATCCTCTGCTTCGTATGGTGAGCTCGATGGTGAGTTCGTATGGTGAGTTCGTATGGTGAGGGAGCACTGATGTCGCGAATCGGAAGGACACCCATTCCGGTGCCGGATGGGGTCGACGTGGCCCTCACCGGGCGGCGGGTCACCGTGCGCGGTCCCCGGGGGGCATTGACTCGGGGTCTCCCCGGGGAGATCACCGTGCGCCAAGAGGACTCGGTGCTGGTGGTCGAGCGGCCAGACGACCAACGCCACAACCGGGCCCTCCATGGTCTGACCCGGTCGCTGGTCAACAACATGGTCCTGGGAGTGACCTCCGGCTTTGCCAAGAACCTGGAGATCGTGGGCGTCGGCTACCGAGCCACGGCCAGGGATCCGGGGAACCTGGATCTGGCCCTGGGCTACAGCCACCCAGTCCGGGTGGAAGCGCCCGAGGGGATAACCTTCGAGGTCCCCAGCCCCACCCGCATCACGGTCCGAGGCATCGACAAGGAGCTGGTCGGCCAGGTGGCGGCCAACATCCGCAAGACCCGCAAGCCGGAGCCCTACAAGGGCAAGGGGATCCGCTACGCAGGCGAGGTCGTCCTGCGCAAGGCCGGAAAGGCAGCCAAGTAAAGATGACAACCCGCCAGCGAGCCCGCCCATGACCACCAGGAACCCAGCCCAGCTGCGCCAGCGTCGCCACGACCGGGTGCGCAAGAAGGTCGCCGGCACCCCCGAGCGGCCCCGCTTGGCGGTTTTTCGGTCCAATCGGCACATCACCGCCCAGGTGATAGATGATCTGCACGGCCGCACGCTGGCGGCTGCCTCGACCGTGGAGGCCGACCTGCGGGCCAACCCGACCGGCAACGCCGGAGCGGCAGCCGCAGTTGGGCACCTGGTGGCCGACCGGGCCCGCCAGGCGGGCATAGCCAAGGTGGTGTTCGATCGTGGTGGCTTCATGTACCACGGGCGGGTGGCGGCGGTGGCCGAGGCGGCCCGCCAGAGCGGTCTGGAGCTGTAGATGGCCGACAGTCAGTACGAAGAGCGCACCATCAAGGTGAACCGGGTGGCCAAGGTGGTCAAGGGGGGCCGACGGTTCTCATTTACCGCCCTCATGGTCATTGGGGACGGCAACGGCAAGGTGGGCCTGGGCTACGGCAAGGCCAAGGAGGCCAGTCTGGCCGTGCAAAAGGGAATCGAGGAAGCCAAGAAGAACCTGTTCGACGTGGCCCTGGCCGGTTCGACCATCACCCATACGGTACTGGGGGAGAGTGGGGCTGGCCGGGTGCTGCTCAAGCCGGCTGCACCCGGCACCGGCGTGATCGCCGGTGGAGCAGCCCGGTCCATCCTGGAGATGGCCGGTATCCACGACATCCTGGCCAAGTCTCTGGGCTCGTCCAACGGCATCAACGTGGCCCATGCCACCATCGCCGGGCTCAAGGATCTCAAGCGCCCTGACGAGGTGGCTCGTCTGCGAGGCAAGACGCCCGAGGAGGTGACTCCCGCTGGGTTGCTGCGCTCCTACCAGGAGCGCCAGCGGGGAAACCACGTTCCCCCGGCGGTGGCCTGACATGGCTGAGACTTCGCCCGGGCGGGCTCGCGGTGCCGGCCCGCCTCCCGGGCGGGCCACGGTCGACCGATTGGATCCGCCAATGGCGGGTGGTCGCCTCCAGGTGACGCAGGTACGCTCGTCCATCTCTACCAAGCCCAAGCACCGGGGTACCTTGCGAGCCCTGGGCCTTCGGCGGATCGGTGCCACCAACGACCTGCCCGATCGTCCTGAGATCAGGGGCATGATCGCCCGGGTCCCTCACCTGGTGGCGGTCAACGTCCGTCCGGCGCCCACTCCAGGCCCCAAGCATGCAGCCCCGGAGCGTGCAGCCCCGGAGCATGCAGGTCCCGAAGATGCAGATGGGAGGCAGTAGATGAAGATCCACGATCTGGCATCAGCGCCGGGTGCCACCCGGCCCCGGCGCCGGGTGGGCCGGGGCATCGCCGGCAAGGGCGGCAAGACCGCGGGACGGGGAACCAAGGGCCAAGCCGCCCGGGGCAGCATCAAGCCCGGCTTCGAGGGTGGTCAGCTACCCCTTACCCAACGGGTCCCCAAGCTGAAGGGCTTCACCAACCCATTCCGGGTGGAGTACCGGGTGGTCAATCTGGATGCGCTGGAAGCGATGGCCCACAAGACGGGGGAACAGGACACCGTCATAACCCCCGACAGCCTCCGGGCCCAAGGTTTGGTCCACAAGTCCGGGCTGGTCAAGGTGCTGGGGCGGGGCCAGCTGCACCGGGCTGTCCGGGTGGAGGCCCACGCCTTCTCGGCCTCGGCCGCGGCAGCCATCACTGCCGCAGGAGGTAGCGTGACCGTGATCCCGCCGCCATTCGGCAACGGTCGTCCGCCGGCCCGAGGCAACGCACTGACCAACCGCTAGGCCACCGCCATGCTCTCAAGCCTCACGAACATCTTCCGGGTGCCGGACCTGCGCAACAAGGTCCTGTTCACGTTGTTCATCATTGCCCTGTACCAACTCGGGGCCAACGTGCCGGTGCCCTTCATCGATCTGCACGCGGTCGCCCAATTGGAGCAGCAGGCCAAGGCAGGTGGGGTTCTGGGCTTTCTCAACCTCTTCTCCGGAGGGGCGCTCACCCGCTTCGCGGTGTTCGGGCTGGGGATCATGCCCTACATCACCAGTTCCATCATCATCCAGCTGCTGACGACGGTGATCCCCAAGCTGGAGGAATGGCGGGACCAGGGAGCGGTGGGCCAGCGCAAGCTGACCCAGGCCACCCGGTACCTCACCATCGGCCTGGCCGTCATGCAGTCGACCGGGCTGGCCTATGCGTTCCACGGGCGAGGCGGCGGGGTCCTCGGCACCAACTCCAGCATCGACCTGATCCCCCACTTCAACGTCCCCCGGGTGGCCCTCATCGTCATCACCCTCACTGCCGGTACGGCATTCGTGATGTGGCTGGGTGAGCTGATCACCCAGAGGGGGATCGGCCAGGGCATGTCCATCATCATCTTCGCCAACGTGGTTGCGGGCATCCCGGCGGGCGGGTCGGGCATCCTGGCCGAGGGTGGCTCCTTCGAGTTCGCCGCCATCGTGGCCCTGGCCCTCTTGCTGCTGGTGGCCATCGTGGCCGTCGAGCAGGGTCAGCGGCGGATACCCGTGACCTTTGCCAAGCGAGTCATGGGAAGGCGGATGTATGGAGGTCAGAGCACCTACATCCCCCTCAAGGTCAATCAGGCCGGCGTCATCCCCATCATCTTCGCCAGCTCCATGCTCTACATCCCGGTGCTGTTGTCCAACGTGGCACCCTGGCAGGCGCTGCGCCGCTTCATCAACAACGACCTGACCCAGCCGACCAGCTTTGTCTACATAGCCATCTATGGGCTGCTCATCATCGCCTTCACCTATTTCTACGTGGCCATCCAGTTCGATCCTCACCAGCAGGCGGACATCATTCGCAAGCAGGGTGGGTACATCCCCGGCATCCGTCCTGGGCCACCGACCGAGCGCTACCTGTCTGGCATCCTGCAGCGGATCACCCTGCCCGGTTCGGTTTTCCTGGCGGTGGTGGCCCTGCTCCCGTCGGTGGCCCTCTCCCTCTGGCACATCACGAGCTATCCGTTCTTTGGCACCACCCTTCTCATCGCAGTCGGGGTGGCACTGGAGACCATGAAGCAGATCGACAGCCAGCTGATGATGCGCAACTACGAGGGCTTCCTGAAATAGGTGGTACCGGGCAGCAGGCTCATCCTTCTCGGCAAGCAGGGCGCCGGGAAGGGCACGCAGTGCACGCGGCTGTCCCGCCATTACGTCGTGCCCCACATCTCGACCGGTGACATGTTCCGGGCGGCCCTCAAGTCCCGTTCCGAGCTCGGAAGCCGGGTGAAGCAGTACCTGGACGGTGGCGAGCTCATCCCCTACGAGATTGTCATGGAGGCGGTCGTCGAGCGCTTGGACCAGGACGACACCAAGGCCCGGGGCTTCGTGCTGGACGGCTTCCCACGAACCGTTCATCAGGCCGAGGCCCTGGCCGACATACTCGATCCGGTCCCAGTGGATCTGGTCATTGACTTGGCGGTCCCCACCCAGGTGGTGCTGAAGCGCCTGATGGCCCGCCGGGTGTGCAGCGACTGCGGTGCCAACTACAGCACCGACGTCCCTCCCAAGTTCGACTGGACCTGCGACAACTGCGGGGGCGAGGTCATCCAGAGAGACGATGACACCCGGGCGGCCATCCAGCGCCGCCTCGACCTCTACGAGCGGCGGACCGCTCCCCTGATCGCCTGGTACCAGGAGCGGGACCGGCTGGTGAAGGTCAGCGGCATGGGTCACCCGGACAAGGTGACCGACCGACTGGTCGAGGTCATCGACAAGCGTCGGGCGGCTGGCGGGCACCACGGGGCGTACCTCCGGTGAGGCGCAGCTCCGACGAGATCGCCAAGATGCGCAAAGCGGGCCGGGTGGTGGCCGAGATGCACGCCCGGATCCGGGCCGCGGCCCGGCCAGGAGTCACCACTGCCGCGCTCGACCTGGTGGGAAGGGAGGTCCTGGAGCGCAGGGGAGCAAAGTCCAACTTCTTGGATTACCACGGGTTCCCGGCTGTCATCTGCACCTCCCCCAACGACATGGTGGTGCACGGCATCCCCGGCCACTTCAGGCTGGAGGACGGCGACATCGTGTCCATCGACTGTGGCGCCATTGTCGAGGGCTACCACGGCGACGCGGCCTTCACCATGCCCATCGGCCAGGTGAGCCACCAGGCGAGTGAGCTGATGAGAGTGGCCGAGGAGGGACTGTGGGCCGGGATCGCCCAGATGACTGACGGCAACCGCCTCAATCACATCGGCCGGGCGGTGGAAGAGGTGGCCGACCGGGCCGGGTTCTCGGTGGTGCGAGGATACGGGGGCCACGGTATTGGCACCGCCATGCACGAGGATCCCCACGTCCCCAACTACTGGCCGGGCCGACCGGGGCCAAAGCTACGGGTGGGCCACGTCCTGGCGGTCGAGCCCATGATCACCGCTGGGGGAGCGGAGACCCGCCAGCTGGATGACGGTTGGAGCGTCGTGACCGCCGACTCCAGCCTCTCGGCCCACGCCGAGCACACCATTGTCGTGACCGAACACGGCCCGGAGGTGCTGACCCTGCCCTGACCGGCCCTCTGCCCGCCAACTTGTCTCTGGTGCACCAACGTACTGCTATGCTCAGTGGTCGGCCCGCGAGCCCCCGGCAACTCCGGGCGATCCGGCCAGTTGTTCCCATCTTGTCAGACCCAGGAGGAGTACCTGCCCAAGCCCAAAGAGGATGCGATCGTGCTGGAGGGGACGGTCGTCGAACCGCTCCCCAACGCCATGTTCCGAGTGGAGCTCGAGAACGGGCACAAGGTTCTTGCCCACAGCTCGGGCAAGATGCGCATGCACCGTATCCGCATCCTCCCCGGTGACCGGGTCCAAGTGGAGATCACCCCCTACGACCTGACCAGGGGCCGCATCACCTACCGCTACAAGTGAGACGCACGCACTGCTCCGCAGGGGCAAAGGACCGAATCCTATGAAGGTAAGACCGAGCGTGAAGCCCATCTGCGAGAAGTGCAAGGTGATCCGCCGGCGCGGCCGGGTCATGGTGATATGCGCCAACCCCCGTCACAAGCAGCGGCAGGGCTGATCAGTGGCCCGTCTCGCCGGCGTCGACATTCCCCGGGAGAAGCGTCTCGAGATCTCCCTGACCTACGTCTACGGAGTGGGTCGCACCACTGCGCAGAAGGTGTGCCAGGCCACCTCCATCGACCCGGACACCCGGGTGCGGGACCTCACCGACGAGGAGGTCATCCGACTTCGGACGTGGATCGACGCCAACCTCAAGGTCGAGGGAGACCTGCGCCGGGACTTCGCCCAGGACATCAAGCGCAAGATGGAGATTGGCTCCTACCAGGGGATTCGCCATCGACGAGGCCTGCCGGTCCGGGGCCAGCGGACCCATACCAACGCCCGGACGCGCAAGGGTCCCAAGAAGACCGTTGCCGGAAAGAAGAAGGTGCGCAAGTGACCCGCTACGCCCACCCACGGCTGTCCGCCTGATGGCCAAGCCCAAGCCCGGAGGGCGCCGCCCCCGTCGCCGCGAGCGCAAGAACATCGCCTACGGCGTGGCCCACGTGAAGAGCTCGTTCAACAACACCATCATCTCCATCACCGATCCCCAGGGCAACGTGCTGGCCTGGGCATCGGCGGGCAACGTGGGGTTCAAGGGATCCCGCAAGTCGACTCCCTTCGCCGCCCAGCTGGCGGCCGAGGCCTGTGCCCGGCGAGCCATGGAGCATGGCGTGCGCAAGGTCGAGGTTCTGGTCAAGGGGCCAGGCTCGGGCCGAGAGACGGCCATCCGGTCTCTCACCACGGCGGGCATCGAGGTGGCTGGTATCAAGGACGTGACCCCGATCCCCCACAACGGTTGCCGTCCCAAGAAGCGGCGTCGGGTCTAGGTCATGGCTCGCTATACTGGACCCGTTTGCCGCCTCTGCCGACGCGAGAAGATGAAGCTGTTCCTCAAGGGGCCCAAGTGCGACTCGATGAAATGCCCCATCGAGCGGCGTCCCTATCCGCCCGGCGACCATGGTCGGGACCGGATGCGCCAGGGTTCGGAGTACCTGGCTCAGCTCCGGGAGAAGCAAAAGACACGCCGCATCTACGGTGTGCTCGAGCGGCAGTTCGTGAACCTGTACGAGGAGGCCACTCGCCAAGACGGCATAACCGGCGAGAACCTGCTTCGCATGCTCGAGCTGCGCCTCGACAACGTCTCCTTTCGGGCGGGCTGGGGAGCCAGCCGCTCCCAGGCTCGCCAGCTGGTACGCCACGGGCACGTACTGGTGAACCACAAGCGGGTCACCATTCCGAGCTATCGGGTACGCCAAGGCGACGTGGTTACCCTGGCGGAGGCTTCCCGCCAGCTCATCATCATCCGGCACAATGTCGACACCCTCGATCGCCAAGTACCGCCCTGGTTGGAGGCGGCAGCCGAGGGGTTCGAGGTCACGGTGCGGATACTGCCCCTGCGCGAGCACATCGACGTGCCCGTCCGGGAACAGCTCGTCATCGAGCTCTACTCGAAGTAACGACAGAAGCAAAGGAATAAAGCCATGCTCATCATTCAGCGACCGACCGTCGAGGTACTCGAGGAGGAGGAGAACGGCCGTCAGCGCTTTGCCATCGGCCCTCTCGATCCCGGCCTCGGGCACACCATCGGGAACTCCCTGCGCCGCGCCCTGCTGTCGGCCATCCCCGGTGCGGCTGTCACCCAGGCTCGCTTTGACGACGCCCTGCACGAGTTCACCACCCTGCATGGTGTGAAGGAAGATGTCACCGACATCATTCTCAACCTCAAGGACGCGGTGTTCATCGTCGAGGTGGACGAGCCGGTGACGATGCGACTCGACGTCCGGGGCCCGGCCGAGGTAAGTCTGGCCGACCTGGGGACAACCGCCGATGTGCAGGTGGTCAACGCCGACCTGCACCTGGCTACGGTCAATGCCGAAGGCCACCTGGCCATGGATGTCACCGTCGAGCGGGGCCGGGGCTACGTCTCGGCTGAGCGCAACAAGCGATCTTCGACCATTGGGGTGATCCCGGTGGACTCCATCTTCTCGCCGGTGCGCCGAGTCTCGTTCACCATCGAACCCACCAGGGTGGAACAGTCGACCAACTTCGACCTCTTGGTCATAGAGATCGAGACTGATGGTTCGGTCACTCCCCGCGAGGCCCTGGCGTCGGCTGGAGACACCTTGCGGTCCCTGTTCGGCTTGGTGTCTTCGCTGAGCGATTATCCGCGTGGGCTGGAGCTGGGCGACCTGGGGACCCTGGGCAGCGGATCACCCGACCTCGATCGACCGATCGAGGAGCTCAACCTGCCCGAGCGTCCCCGCAACTGCCTGAGGCGGGTCCAGGTGAACACCATCGGCGAGCTGGTCGAGCGGACCGGAGAGGACCTGCTGGCCATCACCAACTTCGGTCAGCGATCCCTGGACGAGGTCATCGCTGCCCTTGACGAGCGGGGCCTGTCCCTGCGGGCTGGGCCCGAGTAATGCCCGGGACCCCCAAGAAGGGACGCCGGCTGGGTGCCGACTCCGCCCACCACAAGGCCATGCTGGCCAACCTGGTGGCCTCCTTGGTGGCGGCCGAGGCCCTGGTGACCACCGAGGCCAAGGCCAAGACCATGCGCCCGGTGGCCGAGAAGATAATCACCAAGGCCAAGCTGGGCGGCGTCCACCGCCAGCGCCAGGTGGTGTCCTTCCTGCGGGACAAGGACATGGCCAACAAGCTTTTCGAGGAGATCGGGCCCCGCTATGCCGATCGGCCGGGCGGCTACACCCGCATCCTCAAGCTGGGTCCCCGCCATGGGGACAACGCGCCCATGGCCCGTATCGAACTGGTCTAGCCTGTCCGAGCTTTCCGGGCGCGAGCTCTCCCGACCTGAGCGCTCCCGACCTGAGCCCCGGGCGGTTCGGGTCCGCATGGTGCTGGCTTACCGGGGTGACGGCTTCTGTGGCTTTGCCGCCCAGCCCGGCCTGCGCACGGTGGCCGGTGAGCTGGCCGGCGCCATAGCCAAGGTGGTGGGCCACGAGGTACACCTGGTCTGCGCCGGGCGAACCGACGCCGGAGTCCACGCCTGGGGTCAGGTGGTCCATTTCGATCTGGCTCCGCCTGTCGATCTGGCTCCGCCTGTCGATCTGGCTGCCCTGGCCAGGTCGTGCACCAAGATGCTGGCACCGGCCATCGTGGTCCGCTCGGCGGAGGTGGCCCCACCCGGCTTCGATGCTCGGCGCTCCGCCCTGGCTCGGCGCTACCGGTACACCATCCACAACTTGGCGGTACCTGACCCCTTTCTGGCCGGCCTGGCCTGGCACGTGGAGGAGCCGCTGGACTTGCGAGCCATGCAGAACGCCACCGATCCCTTCCTCGGCCAGCACGATTTCTCCGCGCTGTGCCGACGTCCCCCGGACCGTCCGACGGGACCTGTCATCCGGCGGGTGCTGGACGCTCGCTGGTCAAGAGCAGGCAACCAGGTCCTGCGCTTCGAAGTGGAGGCTGAGTCCTTCTGCCATCAGATGGTGAGATCCATGGTCGGTCTGCTGGTGCGGGTGGGCCGGGGCCAGGCCAGGGCCGGCGACGTGAGCTGGATCCTGGCCTCAGGGGACCGGGCGAAGGCAGGATCTCCCGCTCCTCCGTGTGGCCTGTGCCTCTGGCACGTCCGCTACACTCGGGAGGGCTCTGCCCCCCCGAGTCCCCCCCCGAAGTCAAAATCGTAGAGTCAAAATCGTAGAGTCAAACGTCAAAGTCAAAGGCAGAAGCCTCGTGCGCACTCATTCGACCAAGCCCAGTGACATCCATCGCGCCTGGCATGTGGTGGATGCCGAGGGCCTTGTGCTCGGCCGCATGGCCAGCGAGGTGGCCAGCGTTCTGCGGGGCAAGCATCAGCCCCACTTTGCCCCCCATCTCGACACTGGCGACCATGTGATCGTGGTCAACGCCTCGCAGGTGGTCATGACCGCAGGCAAGGCCGACAAGAAGCAGATCTACCGCCACAGCGGGTACCCCGGCAGCCTGCGTTCCCGCACGTACGCCGAGGCCCTGGCCACCCGGCCCCAGGACACCATTCGTCGCACGGTGCGGGGGATGCTGCCCAAGGGACCTCTGGGACGTCAGATGCTGCGCAAGCTCAAGGTCTACGCCGGCCCGACCCATCCCCACGCGGCACAGACGCCTCAGACCCTGGACCTGGCCTCGGCCAGGCGCCCTTCCTAGGAGCAATCGTTGCCCAAGCCCCTCTCTCAGGTAACCGGACGGCGCAAGCGGGCGGTGGCGCGGGTGCGCTTTCGTCCGGGCGGGGGGGCGATAACGGTCAACCGCCGGACCATTGATGCCTACTTCCCGTCGGCCACTCACCGCATGGTGGTCACCGAGCCATTGCGGCTCACCACCACCGTCGAGGCTTACGACATAGACGCCACCATCGCTGGCGGTGGCATCTCCGGGCAGGCAGGGGCACTGCGACTGGGCATCGCCCGGGGTCTGGTGGAGCTCGACCCTGACCTGCGGGCCGGTCTCAAGCGGGCCGGTTTTCTCACCCGTGACGCCCGGGAGAAGGAAAGCAAGAAGTATGGGCTCAAGAAGGCCCGCAAGGCACCCCAGTACTCCAAGCGCTGAGCTCGTTTGCCCCAGCGCAGCTGCGTGCCCACCTTCTGCGTGCCCACCTTTGGGACTGACGGCGTTCGGGGGCTGGCCAACGTTGAGCTGACGCCCGAGCTGGCCCTGTCCCTGGGCCGGGCCGCGACCCGGGTGCTGGGCAGTGGCGGCTTCGTCGTAGCCCGGGACACCCGCCGGTCCGGCCCCATGATCCAGGCTGCCCTGGCTGCCGGGCTGGCCTCCGAAGGGGCAGACGTGGCCGATGCGGGCGTCTTGCCCACGCCGGGGGTGGCCTATCTCTGTGCCCACCGTGGGTTGGCCGGGGCGGTGGTCTCGGCCTCCCACAACCCCTTCGCCGACAACGGGATAAAGCTGTTCGCGCCGGGCGGGACCAAGCTGGGCGAGGGGGCCGAGACGGCGGTGAGCGCCGAGCTGGACCACCTGCAGTGGATGGCCTCCGAGGCTCCTGGCGAGCTGCACCGGCCGACCGGTGGGGCGGTGGGCTGGATCGGCTCCGACGCCGATGGTGTCGGGCAGTACCAGCGCCACCTCCTGGGCTCCCTGGAGGGCCGACGGCTCGAGGGCGTGCGGGTGGTGCTGGACTGTGCCCGGGGGGCGGCCAGCGCCCTGGCCGCGTCGGTGTTCGCAGGGTTGGGCGCCGAGGTGGTCGGTGTGCTGGCCGACGACCCGGTCGGCACCAACATCAACGAGGGGTGCGGCTCCACCAGCCCCGGCGCCCTGCAAGAGGCGGTGGTGGAGCGGCGGGCGGACATGGGCCTGGCCTTCGACGGCGACGCCGATCGGGTGGTGGCGGTGGACGAGAGGGGGGGGCTGGTCGACGGTGACCAGCTGCTGGCCCTGTTCGCCCCTGACCTTCGCTCCCGGGGTCAGCTGCCTGGGGAGGCGGTGGTGGTGACGGTCATGGCCAACCTGGGTCTTCGCCTGGCAATGGCCGCCCAGGGCATCGGCGTGCGCGAGGTGGCGGTGGGTGATCGTAGCGTCCTGATCGGCCTGGAGAAGGAGGGTTTGGTGCTGGGGGGCGAGCAGTCGGGTCACATCATCTTTGGTGAGCGAGCCACCACCGGCGATGGCATCCTCACCGGGCTGCTCCTGGCCGACCTGGTGGGTCGGCGGGGCCGACCGCTGAGCGAGCTGGCCGGAGAAGCCATGACCCGCCTGCCCCAGGAGTTGCTCAACGTGAGGGTGGGTGACCCCGCCAAGCTGGCCGGGGCGCAGCCGGTGTGGGCCGCGGTGGCGGCCGCCGATGCCGAGCTCGGCCAGTCGGGGCGGGTGGTGGTACGGGCCAGCGGGACCGAGCCGCTGGTCCGGGTCATGGTGGAGGCACCCACCCGGCAGAGGGCGGTCGAGGTGTCGACCCAATTGGCCGCGGTGGTCGAGCGACAGCTCGGGTAGGCCATGGACGCCAGCCTCGGGATCGGGATCGACGTCGTAGAGGTGGACCGGTTCCGGCGGTGCCTGGAGCGCCGGCCCGGGCTGGCCGGGAGGCTCTTCACGGAGGCTGAGCTGGCCTATGGCGAGGGCTCCAGCGACCCTGCGCCCCGGCTGGCTGGGCGCTTCGCGGCCAAGGAGGCGGCCATGAAGGCGCTGGGAGTGGGGCTCGGCAGCTTCGCCTGGCATGACGTGGAGGTCACCCGAGCGCCGGACGGGGCGCCTGGCCTGGCGGTGGGCGGCCGGGCTGCGTCCCTGGCTGGCCGGCGAGGAGTCGTGGGTTGGCGGGTGTCGCTCACCCACACCCGTCTGCTGGCGGCGGCGGTGGTGCTCGCCCTGGGTGCGCCGGCATGAGACCGGTCGTCACGGTGGCCGAGATGAAGGCGATCGACGCCGAGGCGCTGGTCGGCGGCTCGGTCCAGCCGTTGGTGGAGCGGGCCGGGGCCGCGGTGGCCCGGACCGCGTTGGCCATGCTGGGTGGTACGTACGGCCGGCGGGTGGTGGTGGTGGCGGGCAAGGGTCACAACGGTGACGACGGCCGAGTGGCGGCCGACCTGCTCCGACGTCGGGGGGTGCGGGTGAACGTGATGGCCGCGGCTTCCAGCCCGTCCCGCGACCGGGCCGATACCTCGGTTCACCTGCCGGACTGCCACCTGGTGATCGATGCCGCCTACGGCACCGGGTTCCGGGGCGACTACTGGGCACCGGCTGTGCCGGCTGGCGCTCGGGTGCTGTCGGTGGACATCCCATCCGGGGTGGCCGGCGACTCGGGTGAGGTTGGCCAGGGTGGTGTGGTGGCCGACGCCACCGTGACCTTCGCGGCGCTCAAGCCGGGACTGGTCCAAGGGGCCGGGCGGTGGCACGCCGGGCAGGTGGAGGTGGCTGACATCGGCCTGGACGTGAGCCGGGCCCGCATCCATGTGGTGGATGACGCCGAGGTGGCGAGGCTCCTACCCCGCCGCCGGCCGGAGGGGCACAAATGGGACACCGCGGTGGCGGTGGTGGCCGGTTCGCCCGGCATGCTCGGCGCGGCCCACCTGTGCTCGCGGGCGGCCATGCGGGCCGGGGCGGGGATGGTGCGCCTGGAGGTGCCCGGCGCGGCCCCATCCGACCTGCCGGCCGACGAGGTGGTGGCCAGGACGCTGCCGCCAGCCGGCTGGGAGGAAGATGTGCTGGCTGACCTCTCCAGGTGCAAGGCGCTGGTGGTGGGACCGGGATTGGGTCGTGGCCCGGAGGTGGCTGCCGCCGTGCGCCACCTGGTGGCCCGGGCTGAGGTGGCGATGCTGGTGGATGCCGATGGTCTGAATGCACTGGGCGATGCCGAGTCGGTGGCCGAGCTGGCTGGTCGGCGCACCCATCCGCTGGTCCTCACTCCCCACGCCGGGGAGTTCGCCCGCCTGGCTGGGCGCCCCCCGGGGCCCGATCACGTTGGGGCGGCCCGGGAGCTGGCCCGGCGGTGTGGGGCCATCGTCCTGCTCAAGGGGACCACCACGGTGGTGGCCCATCCGGACGGCGGGGTGCTGATGTGCCTGGCGGGTTCGCCCCGGCTGGCCACTGCCGGCACCGGTGACGTGCTGTCTGGGGTGATCGGCGCCCTGCTGGCCGGCGGCATGGACGCCCTGTCGGCCGCCGGCCTGGGGGCTCACATCCACGGCCGGGCCGCGGACCTGGGGGCCGCCGAGGGCCTGGTGGCCGGCGACCTGCTGGACCTGCTCCCGCGGTGGCTGTCCCGCATGGTGGTTGGTGGGGTAGGGGTGGCTGGCGGCCTGGCGGCCACCGGTGGCGCCGGCTGGTTGGACGACGGTGGTTGAGGGCCACCTGCGTCCGGCCTGGGCGGAGGTGGATCTGGATGCCATCGCCCACAACGCCACCCTGCTGCGGCGCCTGGTGGCTCCCTCGGCCCTGGCCGCGGTGGTCAAGGCCAACGGCTACGGCCACGGTGCGGTGCCGGTCGGTCTGGCTGCCTTGCGAGGCGGGGCCGCCTGGCTGGCGGTGGCCCTGGTGGAGGAGGGTGTGGAGCTGCGCCAGGCCGGAGTGGTGGCGCCGGTGCTGGTGCTGGGCGAGCCCGAGCCGGAGGCCCTGCCCGAGGCCATCGCCCACCGGCTGACCCTCACCGTGTACACCGCGGAGGGCATCGAGGCGCTGACCAGGGTGACGCGGACGGCCGACGGCGCAGTCCCGACTGTTCACCTCAAGGTGGACACTGGTATGCACCGCCTGGGGGCCACCCCGGACCAGGCAGTGGCGCTGGCCGCCAGATTGTCCGAATTGACTGGCCAGTCCGGTGGGGCGAGCAGGACCGGGGTATTGGACCTGCAGGGTCTGTGGACCCATCTGGCGGTGGCCGACGAGCCCGGCAACGGCTACACCGCCGAGCAGCTCGCACGCTTCCAGTCGGTACGGGACCGCCTGGCGGAGGCGGGCGTGGTGCCGCCCATGGTGCACGCGGCCAACTCGGCCGGCGCCCTGGCCCACCCGGCCGCCCGCCTCGACCTGGTCCGGTGCGGCATCTCGGTGTACGGCTACCCGCCCAGCCCTGCGCTGGCCGACCTGGTCGCCCAGGTGCTCGGCCAGCCTCTGCGCCCGGCCCTGTCCCTGCGCTCCAAGGTGGGCCTGGTCCGGGAGCTGGATGCCGGAGAGCGCATCTCCTACGGGCTGCGCTACCGGATGGGGGAGCGCTCGTTGGTGGCCACCGTGCCCCTGGGTTATGCCGATGGTGTGCCGCGGGCCCTGTCGGCGGCTGGCGGCGAGGTGCTGATCGGGGGATGCCGCCGGCGTATCGCCGGGACCATAACCATGGACTACCTCATGGTGGACTGTGGCCCTGACCCCAGGGTGAGGCGAGGTGACGAGGTTGTCCTCCTGGGCCGCCAGGGCGACCAGGAGATAACCGCCGATGAGTGGGCCAGGCATCTGGGAACCATCAGCTATGAGGTGCTTACCGGGGTCGGCACCCGAGTGCCGCGGGTATACGTCGGCGGTCGGGCCGTTGGCGTGGGCGACGGTCAGGAGTGAAACAGGCACTCAGGTGGGCGGCGGCCGGCCTGGCGGTGGCCGGTGCTGGTACCGGGGCCGTCCTCGATCGCCGTCTGGGCGCCCGGCGGCGCCAGGCCCGGGGGCCGGCCCCCGACCTGAGCCTGGCGCCCGGGACCCACCATCTGGTGGCCACTGATGACGGTGGTGCGATCCATGTGGTCGAGCGCGGCTCAGGTACGCCCATCTTGCTGGTCCACGGCGTCACCTTGTCGGTGAACGTGTGGGCCTACCAGCTGCGGGACCTGGCCGACCGGCATCGGGTGGTGGCCATGGACCAGCGGGGTCACGGGAGCTCCCGAGCTGGCAGCGATGGGTACAGCTTCGAGCGCCTGGGCTCGGACGTCCTGGCTGTACTGGATGCCCTGGATCTGCAGGGGGCCATCCTGGTGGGCCACTCGATGGGCGGGATGGTGGCGCTCCAGCTGGCTGTCGAGCAGCCGCAAGCCCTGGCCAAGAGAGTGGCCGGTCTGGTGCTGGTGGCCACCTCGGGAGGCCCCGTGACCCGCCTCCCCGGCTGGGACACAGTGGTCACCATGTTGTCGCCGGGGATCGAGCTTGGTCTTACCCGGTCCCAGAGCAAGGGAAGGCTGCTGTCCCCCACGGGCAACATGGCCTACCTGGCCTCCCGGCTGGCCTTTGGCACCCGTCCGGCCCCCGCCCAGGTCGAGCTGACCCGCCAGATGGCCAAAGCCATCTCACCCCTGACGGTGGCCGAGCTGTGGGCCAGCGTCCTGGGCTTCAACGCCCACGACTCCTTGGGCATCATCGACCTGCCGGTGCTGGTGGTGGTCGGTACCCGGGACCATCTGACTCCTCCGTGGAACGCCCGTCGCCTGATGGCCGTGCTGCCGCGGGCCACGCTGTTGGAGCTGGCTGGTTGTGGTCACATGGTGATGCTCGAGCGGCGCAGTGAGCTCAATGACGCCCTACGTGGCTTGGCCGAGCGTGTCACCTGATGGTGAAGGGAGAACCAGCCACACTGGGGCTGGTTCCTCGGGCCGGTATTGTTCGAGCATGCCCACGCTGGCCGAGGTGGAGCGGGAGGCGTGCTCGTGCATACGCTGCCCGTTGGCTGGCGGGCGGACCAACGTCGTCTTTGGGGTGGGGGACCCGCACGCTGACCTCATGTTGGTGGGCGAGGGGCCGGGCCGAGACGAGGATCTGGCCGGGGTGCCCTTCGTGGGGCGATCGGGGAAGCTGCTGGACAAGCTCCTCCTCCAGGAGATGGGCCTGGACCGGCGGAGCTGCTACATCGCCAACGTGGTCAAATGCCGACCTCCCGGCAACCGCGACCCGCGACCGGCGGAGATGGCGGCTTGCCGGGGCTACCTTGACGCCCAGTTGGACCTGATCCAGCCACGGGTGGTGGTGACCCTGGGCAACGTGGCTACCCGGGCGGTGATGGGCACCAACGACACCATCGGCCACCTTCGGGGCCGCACCTATCCTTTTCGTCATGGTTCTCGGGGGCATGGCTGCCTGGTGCCGACCTATCACCCGGCGGCGGTGCTGCGCGGTGGCGGGGAGGCCATGGCCCAGATGAGGGCCGACCTGGTGAGAGCCAAGGAGGAGCTGGTCCGCCCGGGCAACGTGGCTGGCGAGGCGACTGGCGGGGTGGCTGGCGAGGCGACTGGCGGGGCGGCCGGCGAGGCGGCCGGCCCACCAGCCGTGGCCGGGCAGGTCCACCGGTGATCTGCCTTACCACCAAGTCGGCCGAGGACACCCGGGAGCTGGCGGGCTCACTGGCCAACCTGGCCCGCCCGGGTGACGTGGTCCTGCTGGCCGGCGACCTCGGAGCGGGCAAGACCGCCTTTGCCCAGGGCTTCGGCCGGGCCCTGGGTGTCACCGAGTCGATCACCAGCCCTACCTTCGTCCTGGTCCACACCTACCAAGGTCGCCTGCGCCTGGTGCACGCCGATGCCTACCGACTGGAGCATCTGGGCGAGATCATCGACCTGGGTCTGCCCGAGCTGCTGGACGAGGGGGCGGTGGCCCTGATCGAGTGGGGTGACCGGCTGGCCCCGGCGCTGGCGCCGGACTTTCTCGAGGTCCGCCTGGAGATGGGAGCAGGCGACGACCAGCGACACCTCTGCCTGCGAACGGTGGGGCCGGGCTGGGGGGCCCGCCTCCGCTCGCTCACCATGGCCGTGGCAAGGTGGCGGGTCACCGGAGACGAGTGGACCTCCGAAGGCCAGGGCCAGCCGGGGCCGCGGGGGGACGACCAGTGATCGTTCTGGGGATCGAGACGGCCACCGATCAGGTCGGGGTGGCCCTGGGCGACCACCGCGGGGTACTGGCGTCTTTCCGGGCCACCGCCGGGCGACGCCACGCGGAGACCGTGGCCCCAGCCATCGACTTCGTGTGCCGCCAGGCCCAGGTGAGCCTGGACAGGGTCGGAGTGCTGGCGGTGGACGTCGGTCCCGGCCTGTTCACTGGTCTGCGGGTGGGGGTGGCCAGCGCCAAGGCCATGGCCCAGGCTCTGAGGGTGCCGAGCGTCGGGCTCTGCAGCCTGGATCTGCTGGCTTTCCCGGTGCGCCACGCCAGGCGGCTGATCGTGGCGGTGGTGGACGCTCGGCGCGGCGAGGTGTTTCGCGGCCTCTACCGCCAGGTGCCGGGGGGGGTCCAGCGCCTGGCCCCACCCCGCCTGTGCCGCCCGGATGACCTGGCGTCAGAGCTGGAGGCCCGGCGAGAGGAGTGCCTGGTGGTGGGGGACGGCGCCCTTCGCCACGCCGAGATCCTGGCCCAGGACGCTCGGGTGGAGCTGGCCTCGTCGGGTCTCGCCCATCCATCGGCGGATGTCCTGGTCGAGCTGGCCCATGCCCGGGCCGTCCGGGAGGAGTTCGTGCAGCCGGCCGAGCTGCTCCCCTTGTACCTGCGCAAGCCCGACGCCGCCGTCAACTGGGAGCAGCACCGGCACCCGGTTGACTCGGTCGGCGCTGAGTCGGTCGGCGAGGCCAGCAGCCGACGGGGATCTGCCTAGAGTGGCCATTCGCGCCCTGAACCAGGATGGCCATTTTTGGCCGAAAGAAGGTCCGCTGGGAGGGGCTGAGGTGGACATCGGGCCCATGCGCCGGCGCCACCTCCGCTCGGTGCTGCGGATCGAGGCATCGGTGTACCCCCGGCCCTGGTCGCTCGGGCTGTTCGTGAGCGAGCTCACCTTGCGCTCCAGCCGCTGCTACTGCGTGGCCAGGGTGGCCGACGAGGTGGTGGCCTATTCGGGCCTCATGCTCTGTGACGAGGACGCCCACGTCACCACCATCGCCGTCGACCCAGGCTGGCAGCGTCACAAGCTGGGGACCCGCCTCCTGCTCCACCTGGCTCGTGAGGCCAGGTTACGGGGGGCCCGGCACCTCACCCTCGAGGTACGGGTGGGGAACCAGGCAGCCCAGGCCCTGTACCATCGCTTCGGCTTCGTTCCAGCCGGCATCCGCAAGAACTACTACTCCGAGACCAACGAGGATGCCCTGGTCATGTGGGCCAGCGACATCGACGACACCGAATACGGGAAGCGCCTGGACCAGTTGGAGGCTGGCCTGCCATGAGCCTTTCGGACGCAGGCGGCCCAGCGATCAGCACTGACCCCGAACCCGGCGAATCCCCCGAGCTGATCCTGGGGATCGAGACCTCGTGCGACGAGACGGCGGCCGCGGTGGTGGCCGACGGGCGCCACGTCCGGTCGTCGGTGGTGTCCAGCCAGGTCGACCTTCACGCCTGCTTTGGCGGGGTGGTACCTGAGATCGCGGGACGGGCGCATGTCGAGCTGTTGACCCCGGTGATGGCCGACGCCCTGCTCGAGGCGGCCGTCGATGGACGCCAGTTGGCGGCGGTGGCGGCCACCGTGGGGCCCGGCCTGGTCGGCTCGCTGCTGGTGGGCGTCAGCACGGCCAAGGTCCTGTCCCTGGTGTGGGGCGTGCCGTTCGTGGGGGTGAACCACCTGGAGGCCCACCTGTACGCCTGCCTCCTCGAAGACCCATCGCTCGAGCCGCCCCTGGTCGTGCTGCTGGTCTCCGGCGGCCACACCCTGTTGGTGGTGGTCGAGGCCCGCGGCCATTACCGGGTGCTGGGCCAGACGATCGACGATGCCGCCGGGGAGGCGTTCGACAAGGTGGCCCGTTTCCTCGGCTTGGGCTACCCGGGGGGCCCGGCCATCGACCGAGTGGCGGTGGACGGTGATCCGCAGGCCGTCGCCTTTCCGCGTTCGCTGTTGGACCGCGGCCATGACTTCTCCTTCAGCGGGCTCAAGACGGCCGTGATCACCTATGTGCGCAAGCATCCCGAGGTGTCCACTGCCGATGTGGCCGCCTCGTTCCAGGAGGCGGTGGTCGACGTCCTGGTGGCCAAGGCCCGTCGGGCCGCCGCCCAGGTGGGGGCGCGGGGGCTGTGCCTGGCCGGAGGGGTGGCGGCCAACTCGCGGTTGCGGGAGCGGGCGCTCGACGTCTGCATCACCGACGGGCTGTCGGCCTTCGTGCCCAGTCGGGCCATGTGCACCGACAACGCGGCCATGGTGGCCGCGGCCGGTTGGTGGCGCCTTCACAGTGACGGCCCCACCTCCCTCGATGCCGGTGCGCAGCCCAGCCTCGGGCTACCGCTGGTCGGCTGAGCCGCGGTGGCGGCCCGGCCCTGGTTGGCCAGGGCGCGATCCTGCCGGTTTGCCGGCTTCGGAGGATGCGCTATCATTAGCACTCGTAAGGTCCGAGTGCTAAGCCAGCGCTTAGATCAGGGCGTCACAGGGCGCTCAATCCAACTGCCCACAGGGAGGCCGCTCCAAGATGAATCTCCAACCCCTCGATGACCGTATCGTGGTTCGACCCAGCGAGTCCGAGGAGACCACTGCGTCGGGCCTTGTGATTCCCGACACCGCCAAGGAGAAGCCCCAGCAGGGCGAGGTGCTCGCCGCGGGTCCAGGGCGCCGGTCCGAGAACACCGGCGAGATCATCCCCCTCGATGTAGCGGTGGGCGACCGGGTCGTGTACTCCAAGTACGGAGGCACCGAGATCGCCATCGATGGCGAAGACGTGCTCATTCTCACCAGCCGCGACGTGCTGGCCAAGGTGACCGGCGCAAAGGGAGGCAAGTCCAAGTAATGGCCAAGATGCTCAAGTTCGACGAGAACGCCCGGCGCGGTCTGGAGGCCGGCGTCAACAAGCTGGCCGACGCGGTCAAGGTGACCCTTGGCCCCAAGGGCCGCAACGTGGTACTGGGCAAGACCTATGGTGCGCCCACCATCACCAACGACGGTGTCACCATCGCTCGGGAGGTGGAGCTGGACGATCCCTTCGAGAACATGGGTGCCCAGCTGGTCAAGGAGGTGGCCACCAAGACCAACGATGTGGCCGGCGACGGCACCACCACGGCCACTGTGCTGGCTCAGGCCCTGGTGACCGAGGGCCTGCGCAACGTGGCCGCCGGTGCCAATCCGATGGACCTCAAGCGGGGCATCGACAAGGCCGTGACCGTGGTTGTCCAGTCGATCAAGGCCCAGGCCAAGGAGATCGACCACAAGGACGAGATCGCCCAGGTGGCCGCCATCTCAGCGGCCGACCAGTCAATAGGTGACGTCCTGGCGGATGCCATTGACAAGGTGGGCAAGGACGGCACGGTGAGTGTCGAGGAGTCGAACACCTTCGGCCTGGAACTCGAATTCGCCGAGGGCATGCAGTTCGACAAGGGTTACCTGTCGCCTTACTTCGTCACTGACCCCGATCGCCAGGAGTCGGTGCTCGACAACCCCCTGATCCTCATCACCAACTCCAAGATCAGTGCCGTCCACGACTTCGTCCCCCTCCTCGAGAAGGTCATGCAGGCGGGCAAGACGCTCCTGGTGATCGCCGAGGACGTCGAGGGCGAGGCCCTGGCTGCTCTGGTGGTCAACAAGATCCGTGGGACCTTCTCCTCGGTGGCGGTCAAGGCGCCTGGCTTTGGCGAGCGCCGCAAGGCCATGCTCCAGGACATGGCCGTCCTCACCGGGGCCGAGGTCATCTCCGAGGAGGTCGGTCTCAAGCTGGAGAACGCCACCTTGGACCTGCTGGGCTCGGCCCGCCGGGTGGTCATCAACAAGGACTCCACCACCGTCATCGACGGTGCCGGCTCGCCCGACGAGGTCAAGGGTCGGGTGGCGCACATCAGGCGGGAGATCGAGGACTGCGGCTCGGACTGGGATCGCGAGAAGCTCGAGGAGCGCTTGGCCAGGTTGGCCGGCGGGGTGGCTGTGGTGAAGGTCGGAGCCGCCACCGAGATCGAGCTCAAGGAAAAGAAGCACCGCATCGAGGACGCCCTCTCGGCCACCCGTGCCGCGGTCGAGGAGGGGATTGTCGCCGGTGGTGGCACCGCCCTGCTGCGCAGTCGGGTGGACGTGGAGCAGCTGGCTCGCTCGCTGATGGGCGATGAGGCCACCGGTGCCCGCATAGTGGCCAAGGCGCTGGCCGAGCCGCTGCGCTGGATTGCCGCAAACGCCGGCCTGGAGGGTGCGGTCATGGTCCGCGAGGTCGAGCGGGAGAAGGGCAGTCGAGGTCTCAATGCCCTTACCGGCGAGTTCGAGGATCTGCTCAAGGCGGGCGTGATCGACCCCGCCAAGGTGACCAGGTCAGCCCTGCAAAATGCAGCCTCCATCGCCTCTCTGCTGTTGACCACTGAGGCCTTGGTGGCCGACAAGCCCGAGCCGGAGACACCCCTTCCGGGTGGTGGCGGCGGCAATCCCGGCATGGGCGGGATGGGTGGCGGCATGGGCGGCATGATGTGAGCCACTGCTCCACAGGGGTAATGGAGTGCCTGTCTTCACCTGTCGAGGACACCGGTCGGGCCTTGTGGCCCGGCCGGTGCTGTTCTGGGTCGAGCCATCGGGGGCGACGGTAGTGCCCGGTACCGTGGACCCGTCACCCGAGGGGTCGCCGTCGGACCTGTCGCCGTCGGACCTGTCGCCGTCGGACCTGCCGCCGGAGCGGCCGCCGCCGGACCCGGCCAAGCTCTTGGGCTATTGGATGGAATGGGAGCGGGCCGCCACCCCACCGGGCCGGGTGATGGCCAATCTCAAGACGGCCGGGTTGAGGGAGTTGCTCGAATCGCTGGCGGATCCGTCGCCAGCAGGGAGCTGACGCCGGTAGCCTGATCGTGAGGTCCGGCCGCCAGGGCCGGTACTGGTATCAGGGGGAACGGACGTGGCTGAGGCAGTCGAGATCGGCATTGGCAAAGCGGGTCGTCGGGCGTACGGCTTCGACGACATCGCCATCGTGCCCAGCCGCCGTACCCGCGATCCCGAGGACACCGACATCTCCTGGGAGATCGACGCCTTTAGGTTCGAGCTGCCACTGATGGCGGCGGCCATGGATGCCGTCACCAGCCCGGCCACCGCCATCGAGGTGGGACGTCTGGGCGGCGTCGGGGTACTCAACCTGGAGGGCCTGTGGACGCGCTACGAGGATCCCGAGCCGCTCTTCGAGGAGATAGCCGATCTCGACGACGACAAGGCCACCCTGCGCATGCAACAGATCTACGCCGAGCCCATCAGCCCGGAGCTGGTGACCCAGCGGATCCGGGAGATCAGGGAGGCAGGCGTGACCTCATGCGCGTCGGTGACCCCCCAGCGAACTGAGGCACTGGCCAAGGCCATCCTGGAGGCCGAGCTGGACCTGCTGGTCATCCAGGGGACGGTGGTGTCAGCTGAGCACGTCTCCCGAACCGCCGAGCCACTCAACCTCAAGCGCTTCATACGCGAGTTCGACCTGCCCATCATCGTGGGTGGTTGCGCCTCCCACCAGGCGGCCCTGCACCTCATGCGCACCGGAGCGGTCGGCATCCTGGTGGGGGTCGGTCCCGGCAACGCCTGCACCAGCCGGGGAGTGCTCGGGGTAGGGGTTCCGCAAGCCACCGCCATTGCCGACGTAGCCGGCGCCCGGATGTCACATCTGGACGAGACAGGCGTCTACGTGCACGTCATCGCCGATGGCGGAATGAGCAGGGGGGGTGATGTGGCCAAAGCCATCGCCTGCGGTGCCGACGCGGTCATGATCGGTTCACCTCTCACTGCCGCCCACGAGTCGCCGGGCCGGGGCTGGCACTGGGGAATGGCGACCTTCCATCCCACCCTGCCGCGGGGGACTCGGGTACGCACCGGCAGTCGCGGCACCCTGCGAGAGATCCTGTTGGGTCCGGCCCACGAGAACGACGGGCGACTCAACTTGTTCGGGGCCCTGCGTACCTCCATGGCCACCTGTGGCTACGAGACGGTCAAGGAGTTCCAGAGGGCCGAGGTCATGATCGCTCCCGCACTGCAGACCGAGGGGAAGTCCCTCCAGCGCTCGCAGGGCGTGGGGATGGGCAGCTGACCGCTTGACCGGCGAGCCGTTTGACGCCGAGGGGGCTTTCGACACTGTCCTGGTCGTGGACTTTGGTGCCCAGTACGCCCAGCTCATCGCCCGTCGGGTGCGGGAGGCGCATGTCTACTCCGAGATCGTGCCCCGGACCACGCCCGTGGCGCAGCTGCTGGCCCGCCGGCCCCGCGGGATCATCCTGTCGGGTGGTCCCAAGTCGGTCCATGTGCCCGGCGCACCGTCGATCGACCCTGGCATCTTTGGTGCAGGAGTACCGGTGCTCGGCATCTGCTATGGAGCGCAACTCCTGGTCCACCAGTTGGGGGGGGTGGTGGCCAGGACGGGGAGGGGAGAGTACGGGCGCACACCTCTGGAGGTGGTGGGATCTTCCGCACTCTTCGCCGGCCTACCCAGCCCTCAGGACGTGTGGATGAGCCACGCCGACTGCATAACCGAGGCGCCGTCCGCGTTCCGGGTCACTGCGTCGGCGCCAGATTCGCCAGTGGCCGCGCTCGAAGACCCGGACCGGGCCATCTATGGGTTGCAATTTCACCCTGAGGTGGCTCACACGCCGAGGGGCCAGGAGGTGTTGAAGCACTTCTTGTTCGAGGTGTGCGGATGCCGTCCGGGCTGGACCCGGACCTCGGTTATCGAAGCGTCAGTGGAGGCTGTCCGGGCGCAGGTCGGAGGGGAGCAGGTGCTGTGCGCCCTGTCCGGGGGGGTGGACTCCTCGGTTGCCGCCGCCCTGGTCGACAAGGCGGTGGGGCCCCAGCTCACGTGTGTCTTCGTCGACACCGGGCTCATGCGGGCGGGCGAGGCTGAGCAGGTGGAGGCTACTTTTCGCGGCCAATTCAGCGCAGAGGTGGTGCACGCCAAGGCGGCCGACAGGTTCTTTGGCGCACTGGACGACGTGTCCGACCCCGAGCGCAAGCGCAAGGCCATCGGCGAGACCTTCATCCGGGTCTTCGAGGAAGTGGCCGCCGACCACCAGGACGCTCGCTTCCTCGTCCAGGGGACGCTGTACCCGGACGTCATCGAGTCTGGTGCCCCCGATGCGGCCCGGATCAAGTCCCATCACAACGTGGGGGGACTGCCGGCGGAGATGGGCCTGGAGCTGGTGGAGCCCTTGAGGTCCCTGTTCAAGGACGAGGTGAGGGCGGTGGGCGAGGAGCTCGGCCTGCCCGAGGAGATCGTATGGCGCCAACCATTCCCTGGACCTGGCCTGGCGGTGCGGATCGTGGGAACGGTCACCCGGGAGCGGGTCGACATACTTCGGGCGGCCGACGTGATCGTGGCCGAGGAGATCAAGCGGGCCGGCTTGGAGCGTGAGCTGTGGCAGAGCTTCGCCGTCCTGCCGGCGGTGAGAACGGTCGGGGTCATGGGCGACGAGCGAACCTACGCATATCCGGTCGTGATCCGGGCGGTCACCAGTGATGACGCCATGACCGCAGACTGGGCTCGGCTGCCGTACGAGGTCCTGGAGCGTCTGTCCAGCCGGATCATCAACGAGGTGGCCGGTGTCAACCGGGTGGCGCTGGACATCACCTCCAAGCCACCCGGGACCATCGAGTGGGAATGAGCGCCGGCGGGACGGGCGGCGGTGTGGCCGGCGGGACGGTTGGCGGTGTGGCCGGTGTGGCCGGCGGGGGGGCGCTGTTGGAGGGGCTCAACCCGGCCCAGCGCCAGGCCGTGCTCCATCAGGATGGGCCTCTGCTGGTGGTGGCGGGAGCCGGCTCAGGCAAGACCAGGGTCCTGACCCACCGCATCGCCTACCTGATCGAGAGGGGAGTGTCGCCGTTCGACATCCTGGCCATCACCTTCACCAACAAGGCGGCCGACGAGATGCGAGCTCGGGTCTCGGCCCTGGTTGGCCCGGTGGCCGAGCGGATGTGGGTCGCCACCTTTCACTCGGCATGTGTCCGCATCCTGCGCCGCCACGCCGGCGTCCTCGGCTACCGGTCGTCGTTCAGCATCTACGACCAGGCGGATGCGGTGCGCCTCACCTCCTATGTGCTGGGTGATCTCGACATCGATCCAAAGCGCTTCCCGCCGCGGGCGGTGCATGCTGCCATCAGCCAGGCCAAGAACCAACTGGTCGACTTCGAGACCTGGGCCGGGCGGGCCGCCAACATCTACGAGCGCCGGATCGGCGAGGTCTATCGGGAGTACCAACAGCGTCTGTTGGCGGCCAGCGCCATGGACTTCGATGACCTGCTCATGGTCACCGTCAATCTCTTGCAATCCAATTCCGAAATATTGCGTCACTACCAGGACCGCTTCGCCCACATCCTGGTGGATGAGTACCAGGACACCAATCGGGCCCAGAACGAGCTGATCCTGCTGTTGGGCAAGCTTCACCGCAACGTGTGCGTGGTGGGTGACAGCGACCAGTCGGTGTACCGCTTTCGAGGGGCTGACATGCGCAACCTCCTCGAATTCGAGGCTGCCTACCCGGACGCCACGGTCGTGGTCCTGGAGCAGAACTACCGGTCCAGTCAGACCATTCTCGACGCCGCCAACTCGGTCATCGCCAACAACGCCATGCGCAAGCCCAAGACCCTCTGGACCGACCAGGCGGGCGGGGAGCTGCTGTGCCACTACCACGCCGAGAACGAGCGCGACGAGGCCGGCTGGGTGGCTCGGGAGGTGGGGAACCTCCATGACCAAGGTCTGTGCCGCTGGGGCGATGTGGCTGTTTTCTACCGCACCAACGCCCAGAGCCGAGTGCTGGAGGAGGAGCTGGTCCGCCACGACGTGCCGTTCAAGGTCGTGGGCGGTACGCGCTTCTATGACCGCCGGGAGGTGAAGGACCTCTTGGCCTACCTGCGGGTGCTGGTCAACCCGGACGACGTGGTGTCCCTCAAGCGGATCGTCAACGTTCCCAAACGCGGGGTCGGGGGGACCTCCATGGGTCGCCTGGATGCCTGGGCCAAGCAGCATCGAACCGGCTTCGCCTCTGCCTTGGCCGAGGCCGAGCAGGCGGGGCTGTCGGGCAAGGCGCTTACCGGAGTGCGGAGGCTGGCCGACCTGCTGGGCGAGCTACGAAGCCTGTTGGCCGGACCGCCGCCCGCCTCGCCGGTCACCTTGCTGGAGACCGTCTTGGAGCGGACCGGGTACACGGCGGAGCTGGAGGCGGAAAACTCGATGGAGGCGATCGGGAGGTTGGAGAACCTGGCCGAGCTGATCGGGGTGGCCACAGAGCATGAGGACCTCGAGACCTTCTTGGAGACAGTGGCGCTGGTGGCTGACGTCGACCAACTCGACGGCGACGAGTCCCAGGTGGTGCTCATGACCCTGCACACCGCCAAGGGGCTGGAGTTCCCGGCCGTGTTCATGGTGGGCATGGAAGATGGGGTCTTCCCTCACCAGCGGTCACTGGGTGAGCCGGACCAGTTGGAGGAGGAGCGCCGCCTCTGCTACGTCGGTATAACCAGGGCTCGTCGGCGCCTCTACGTCTCTCATGCCCTGTCCCGCAGCCTGTGGGGGGACGTGGCCCACAATTCCCCCAGTCGCTTTCTGGCCGAGATCCCTGGGATCCTGATGAGAACCGAGGGTGTCGAGTCGGCCCGGGCGGGCAGGCGGACCCGAGAGTCCCTGCTGGAAGCGGCCCTGCGCAGTCGCCATGCCACCGTCGGCGGCAGTGGGGCGTCGAACCGGTCCACCCCGGCTCGCACCACTGGGGCCGAGAACCTCGATCTCAAAGTCGGGGACAAGGTGGTGCATGCCAAATGGGGCGAGGGCATCGTCTTGGCCGTTCGGGGGGAAGACGCCAAATCCGAGGCCACCGTCACCTTCCCTCACCTGGGGGAGAAGCACCTCCTCTTGTCCTGGACACCGCTCAAGAAGGGGTGACCAGCCAGCCGACGCCGGGTGGCCTGGCGGGTGGCCTGGATGTCACCGATCAGGCCGACAGCTTGTAGCGCTCGGCGATGGCCGAAATGACTCGGTGTCGGCTGTCGACCGCGGCACCGTCGCTCTCGAGCTGTTCGGCCACCGCGGCCAGGGCGTCATCCCTGATCACCTCCCTGAACCAGCGTGAGTAGTCCCCACGGTGCAGGTGATGGTCCCAGGTCTGGTCATCGACCGCCTCGGCCAATCGGGCAAAGAAGACCAGGTTCCTGGCTCGCAGGCTGAGCCCACCCTCGGGCGAGCGAAAGATGAAGCTGAGCTCCGTACCGAGATCGCCCCCGGCCGGGCGCCCACCGTGACGCCGCAACCGGCCGGGCCTGGCTCGCCGTCTGGCAGCGTCCATGCTCACCGGCTGAGCGGGGTGGGCAGCCAGTGAGCTGGCCCGGAGCCGCTCCCCTCTCCCATGGCGCCAGTAGTCCGACAGCAGGCGGCTGAGCTCGATCTCCGGCCTGTCCTCGATCCCGATGAGACCGTCGCTGGCCTGTTCGCTGGCCCGGATCACCTCGTTGAGCTTGAGCTGGACGGCCGCGTCGTCGCTGTTCTGGGTGTGCTGGATGACAACCAGGATGAGCAGGCTCAACAGGGGGGCTCCTGCGGTGACGGTCAGCTCCCATGTGCGGGAGAAGGCCACCAAGGGCCCGATGGCCAGCCACAGGCCAACGGCCAAGATGACCAGCCCGCTGAACCGGGGCGACGCGATCAGGCGACGGGTGGCATTGGACACCCGGGCGAACCAGGAGACGTCCCCTTGCAGGGTGTCGGCCACGTGTCCTCGTTCGTCGATCAGTGGGCGTCCGCTACCGGGTCGTTGTCTGCCTGGGCCAGCTGTGTTTGCACCCCTGGTGGATGAGGGTTTTCTTGTGAACAGGTGCACAAGAATGAGGCTACAAGCGGTAGCGCCGCTCGTCGCCCGAATTCCTCAGAGTTCATTCAGTGTTCTCCCAACGACACGGCTCGCCATTGGCGAAGGGAGCTCGCCCTGCCCTGGTGACGCCGTTCGTTAGGATCATCCCAAGTGGACCTTCTCGAGTACCAGGGCAAGCAGTACCTGGCCCGCTACGGAATCCCGGTGTCGTCTGGTGGCCTGGCTGGGAACGTGGAGGAGGCCGAGACGCAGGGCGAGACGATGGGTTACCCGGTGATGGTCAAGGCCCAGGTACCGGTGGGAGGACGGGGCAAGGCGGGTGGTGTCAGGCGGGCCGCCGACCGGGCCGAGCTGGCGGCCTGTGCCCGATCCATGCTCGGCTCGGAGATCAAGGGCCACCTGGTCCGACAATTGTGGCTGGAGCAGGCCTGCGACATCGCCCGGGAGTACTACGCCAGCTTCACCCTGGATCGGGCGGCCAGGCTCCACCTGGCCATGGTCTCGGCCAGGGGCGGGGTGGACATCGAGGCGTTGGCGGCCGAGGCACCAGCTGCCATCGCCAGGGCGCACATCGACCCGGTGGAGGGGCTGTCCCCAGCCACCGCGGCCGCCCTGGTCGCCCAGGCGGGGCTCGACCAGCAGGCCTGGGCACAAGCCGGCGACGTGCTCCTCGCCCTTTACCGTTGCTTCGTGGCGGGTGATGCCGATCTGGTCGAGGTCAACCCCCTGGTTCTCACCACTGGTGGTCGCCTCTTGGCCCTGGACGCCAAGGTGACCCTGGACGACAGCGCGGCCTTTCGCCATGCCGAGTGGCAGGAGTGGGTAGGCACTCAGGAAACTGACGACCGCGAGCGCCTGGCCCGGGCGAGGGGCCTCAACTACATCGGGCTGTCAGGCAATGTCGGGATCATCGCCAATGGTGCCGGCCTGGCCATGAGCACCCTGGACGTGGTCACCCAGGTGGGCGGCTCGGCAGCCAACTTTTTGGACGTGGGCGGGGGCGCCAATGCGGACGTTATGACGGCTGCTCTGGAGGTGATCAACACTGATGCCAATGTGACATCGATCCTGGTGAACATCTTCGGCGGCATCACTCGCTGCGACGACGTGGCCGACGGTATCGTCGAGGCGCTTCGTCGAGTGGAGCTGCGGGCACCCATCGTGGTGCGCCTCGACGGCACCAACGCAACCCAGGGCCGGTCCATCCTGGCGGCTCACCAGTCCGACCGCCTGATCAGTCGGTCCACCATGCTGGCCGCGGCCAACTGCGCAGTTGAGCTGGCCGGCCCGTGAGCTGGTCGGAAGGAGCCAGCCGATGAGCATTTTCGTCGATGAGCACACCAGGGTCGTGGTCCAGGGGCTTACCGGCGGACAGGGCCGATTTCACGGGCTGCGCAACCGCGACTACGGCACTTCGGTGGTGGCGGGAGTGACTCCCGGCAAGGGTGGCCAGGAGGTCGAGGGCATCCCGGTGTTCGACACGGTGAGCGAGGCCGTCGCGGCTACTGGTGCCAATGCCTCGTTCGTGGCCGTCCCACCTCGCAGGGCCGAAGACGCCATCTTGGAGGCGGCCGGCGCCGGCCTGGGGATAGTGGTGTGCATCACCGAGTTCATCCCGGCTCAGGACGAGGCCCGTGTCTACAACCTGTTGCGCCGCGACCATCCCGGCACCAGGCTCATCGGGCCCAACTGCCCCGGCATAATCTCGCCGGGCAAGTGCAACATCGGCATCACCGCCGGTGAGATTGCTCGGCCGGGCGGTCCTGTCGGTGTTGTCAGCCGCTCCGGCACTCTCACCTACCAGGCCCTGCACGAGCTGTCCCAGCACGGCGTGGGCCAGACGACCTGTGTAGGGATCGGTGGCGATCCGGTACCGGGGACCGGATTCATCGACTGCCTGGCCGCCTTCGAGGCCGATCCGGAGACCCGAGCGGTCATGATGATCGGTGAGATAGGTGGCTCCGAGGAGGAACGGGCGGCCGATTACATTGCCGAGCAGATGACCAAGCCGGTGGTGGCCTACGTCGCCGGTGTCACCGCCCCCTCCGGTAGGAGGGTGGGCCATGCCGGCGCCATAATCTCAGGCTCCACCGGCACCGCGTCGGCCAAGATCGACGCCCTGCGGGCGGCAGGTGCCCAGGTTGGCGTCAATCCCACCCAAGCCGGGGAGCTCATGGTGGCGGTGGTGGCTGGCCTCGGGTAGGAGCGGAGCCGGGATCAGCCGGGTCTCGCTGGTAGCCTGGGGATGTGGGCATCGGGGTGCTGGCGTCGGGCAGCGGGACCAACCTGGCTGCCATCCTCGAGGCGGGACTGCCGGTCACCACGGTGGTCGCCGATCGCAGGTGTCGGGCGCTGGAGGTGGCGGCGGCGGCCGGCGTCCGGGCTGACTTGGTTGAGCGACGCAGCTTTGGGCTCGGGTTCGACCGGGTGGCGTTCACCGAGCAGGTGCTCGAGGCACTGGCCCCCCACCAGGTGGAGCTGGTGGCCATGGCCGGCTTTGGCACCGTGTTGGCCCAGCCGATTCACGATGCCTACCCCCAGCGGATCCTCAACACCCACCCCGCCCTGCTGCCCGCATTTCCGGGTTGGCACGCAGTCGAGGATGCCCTGGCGGCGGGGGCGCAGATCACCGGCTGCACCGTGCACCTCGCCACCCTCGAGGTGGATGCCGGGCCAGTTCTGGCCCAACAGGAGGTGGTGATCCTGGAGGGGGACAGCCCCGAGTCGCTCCATGAGCGCATCAAGGCGGTCGAGCGGCGCCTGTATCCCCGGACCATCGCGGCCGTGCTGGCCCAGCTGCGAGAAGCCGGCCAAGGGTCCCTGGCAATCCGGGCAGGCGTCAGATGAGGGCCCTCCTGTCGGTCTACCGCAAGGACGGGCTGATCGAGCTGGCTCGGGCTCTGGTGGACCTGGATTGGGAGCTGATCGCCAGCGGGGGCACGGCCGCCACGCTGAGCGGGGCAGGCGTGGCCCATGTGGAGGTGTCTGATCTCACCGGGGCACCCGAGATGCTGGGTGGACGGGTGAAGACCCTCCACCCGGTCATTCACGGTGGCATCCTGGCCGACCGGTCCGATCCTGCCCACCAGGCCGACCTGTCCGTCCAGTGCATAGGGACCATAGACCTGGTGGTGTGCAACCTCTACCCGTTCCGAGAGCGGCCGGGAATCGAGACCATCGATGTGGGTGGTCCGACCATGCTTCGGGCCGCGGCCAAGAACCACGCCCATGTCGGTGTGGTGGTGGATCCTGATGACTATCTGCCAGTGCTGGAGGAGCTGCAGGCCGGGGGCTCCCTGTCCGACGCCACTCGCCGCCGCCTGGCCCGAGCCGCCTTTGCCCATACCGCGGCCTATGACGCGGCCATCGTGGATTGGCTGGACGCCACCGAGCCAGCCGGCCACTCCGATGGGTTGCCCCCTACGCTGCACCTGGCCCTCGAACGGGTCCAGGAGCTCCGCTACGGCGAGAACCCCCACCAGCACGGGGCTCGCTACCGGGAGGTGGGTGGCCGCAGCTGGTGGGACGCCATGTTACAGCACAGCGGCAAAGACCTGTCTTACCTCAACCTGTTCGACGGGGAAGCGGCCTGGCGACTGGTCCACGAGCTGGGTGGCACGACCGGCCAACCGGGCGACGCAGTGGCGGTGATAGTGAAGCATGCCAACCCATGTGGAGTGGCCGTGGCTGCGGACATCACCACCGCTTACCAGAGGGCCTTCGCGTGCGACCCCATGTCCGCCTTTGGTGGCATCGTCGCCCTCAATCGAGCGGTGAGCCTCCAAGTGGCCACCGCCATCGCCGCCAATCCCATCGCCGATGTGCTCATTGCCCCCGGCTATGACCATGCCGCCCTCGATCTCCTCGCTGCCAGACGCCGCAACATGAGGGTCTTGGAGGCACCGCCGCCCGGCCAGGACCGCCTCATGGTTCGCCCGGTGGACGCCGGCCTACTGGTGCAGGAGGCGGATCGGTTCCTGGCCGGTCGTCAGGATTGGCGGATCGCCACCAAGGCCGTTCCCACGCCGAGCCAGTGGAGCGACGCCGAGCTGGCGTGGCGCATCTGCGCCCGTACCACGTCGAATGCCATTGTCCTGGTGGCCGAGGGCCAAGCCGTCGGCGTGGGCGCCGGCCAGCAGAACCGGGTGGATCCGGCTCGTATGGCGGTCAGCAAGGCCGCCGGCCGGGCTGTCGGGGGGGCGGCCGCCAGCGACGCCTTCTTCCCATTTCGCGATGGGCTGGATGCGGTGGTCGAGGGTGGGGTGGCGGTGGTCATCCAGCCCGGCGGATCGGTGCGAGACGACGAGGTGACAGCCGCGGCCGACGAGCATGGCATCGCCATGGTGCTCACTGGTGAGCGCCATTTTCGTCACTGATGGCTGTCTGATGGCGCCTGGCTCAAGCCGAGCCGCGTGGTTCAGGTCCAGCCGCCCGGCTTACTGATGGCAGCTCGGTTGATGCCCGGCGCTCCGGTGGCCGCCGCCGTGCTGAGCGAGGTGGCCCAGCGGGTGCAGGCTCTGGCCGAGGTGGGGCGCTCGGTCGGGTTGGGAACCATCCTGGTGGGGGACGACCCGGCCAGCGCCGGTTACATCCGCATGAAGCAGGCCCAGGCGGCGGAGCTCTCCATCCACTCGTCCCACACCCACTTGGCTGGGGACGCCACCCAGGTCGACCTGGTGGGGGCCGTCCGGGACATGAACGACGATCCCCGAGTTGACGCCATTCTCGTCCAGCACCCGGTACCGGCGGGGATCGACTACGAGGCAGCCCTGGCCGAGATGGATCCTGACAAGGACGTCGACGGGCTGCATCCGTTCAACATGGGCCGCCTGGCCCTGTCCATGCCCGGCCCGGTGCCCTGCACCCCGGCTGGCATAGAGGCCCTCTTGGCCCACTACGCCATCCCGGTGGCAGGCCACCACGTCGTGGTACTGGGCCGGGGCACCACCCTGGGGCGGCCCCTGGCGCTCCTGCTGGCCCAAAAGCGTCCGACTGCCAATGCGGCCGTCACCGTGGTCCACACCGGGGTTCCCGAATGGGGGGACCACACCCGCCAGGCCGACATCGTCATCGCCGCCGCCGGGGTGCCTGGCATCCTGGGGCCCGAGCACGTACGGCCGGGGGCGGTGGTGGTCGGAGGCGGGGTGCGCTACGAGGGAAGGCGGCTCCTTCCCGACGTCGACGAGTCGGTGGCCGAGGTTGCCGGGTGGATCACCCCCCGGGTGGGCGGAGTGGGCCCCACCACAGTGGCCATGCTCTTTCGCAACACAGTGGACGCCGCCGAGAGGCGGGCCGCCGCCGAGGAGCGACGAGCGAGTCGCCCGGCGGGCGCTGGTCTGTGATGCATTAAGTGCTGTATTTGACACAAAATGCATCACAGACTGAGGCGCCCGTGCAGCGGACCTCCCTGAGAGCTACCTTCAGAGGCTCCCGGCCGGTAACTCGAGGGCCTTGGCCACCTCCGCAACCACCTGTGGGCGATGCTCCAAGACGTCGCTCCACGTATAGCGGAGTATCTGCCAGCCGCTGATCAGCAAGAGGTTCTGACGGGCTCGATCGTGTTGGTAGGAAGCAAAGCTGGCATGGCTTGCCCATCCGTCCACCTCGATCCCGAGCCGAGCGTGTGGATAGGCGAAGTCGAGGCGGTATTGCCCACGGTCTCCGACCACCAGCTCTCGTACTGGCTCAGGCGCCCCGAGTTGGCGAACGTCTTGCAGTACCTGCTTCATCTTGGCCTCCAAGACGCTCGGTGGGTAGCGGAAGCTGGGATCGCGTTCCACCAGGACCCGGCGGAGGCGGCCGATGCCACGACGACCTGGTCCTGACCGACGGCGGACCTCGGCCCAGAGGCGGCCGGGAGTGACCAGGCGGTTGGCGATGGCGGCATCCACCGCGCCGGCCAGCTCGGGAAGGGAGACCACCGCTCCCAGCTCGCCAAGGGTGCGGAGAGGGTCGGTCACGGGGATGGCATTCACCAGGCTGGGCTTGCGCTGACCGAGCTCGCTGACTCTGTGGATGAGTGCACCCGGCAAGCGGCCGGTCCAGGTCGGCCGCACGGTCAACTCGACCACGTCGAGCTCACCGCTGGTCATGTTCCACAGCCAGGCGGCTGACCGGTGAGAGGCCATGGCGGCGGGGCCGATGGCCAGACAGGCAGCCAGAAGGAGCTGCCATGGTGATGTGGGAACACCGGCGATGCGGTAGATGCCGGCATGCAGACGCTCCCACTCGGCCGCCTTCACATGCTGGCGCAAGTGGGCCAGCGTCACCCCGGCGGCCAGAGCCTGCGACCGGGTGACCAGACCGTGCTGGCGTCGCGAGAGCTTGGCCACCCGTTGGTTGGGCGTCAGGGTGGACACCTGAGAAATGATAAACACTTGAATGCCTCAAAAGATCACAAGTCCTTCGATCAGCTCACGAGGCGCAGTACGCTGAAGTGGCGATGGCCATGATCGCCGATCTGCTCCGGCAGGGACGGACCTTCTCCTTTGAGTTCTTCCCGCCCAAGAACGACGCCGAGCAGGTCACCCTGGTACGCACCTTGCGCGACCTGGAGCCCCTGGCGCCGTCGTTCGTCTCGGTCACCTATCGGGGCGGCAGTGCTTCCAGGCAGCGGACCCACGACCTGGTGGCGGGCATGCTGCGGACCACCACGCTCACCCCGATGGCCCATCTCATCTGCGTGGCTCATACCCGCCTGGAGCTGGCCGAGATCCTGGTGGGTTTCGCCAAGGCCGGAGTCGAGAACATCATGGCCCTGGGTGGCGACCCGCCCGGCGACGTCGGCCCCGCCTCCCGACCGCCAGGACCCACATCGGCCGACCTCACTCCGGGCGGGTGGCCCAATCGCGGTGAGCTGACCCGGGCCATCGAGCTGGTGGAGCTGGCTCAGGTCATCGGGGGCTTCTCGGTCGGGGTGGCGGCCCACCCAGCCGGCCATCCCCGCTCCCCGGACCTGGCTGGCGACCGCGATCATCTGGTCGAAAAGCTGGAGGTGGCCGACTTCGCCGTCACCCAGTTCTTCTTCAGAGCCGAGGAGTACCGGGGGCTGGTCGACGATCTGGCGGCGCGGGGCATGGCCAAGCCGGTGCTGCCGGGCATCATGCCGATCACCTCACTGAGCTCTTTGCCCCGTATGGCCGAGATGGGCGCGGCGGTACCCCCGGACATGGCCGAGCGGTTGGCGGCGGCGGGCGACGACAGCCAGGCGGTGCGCAAGGCGGGCATCGAGATGGCCACTGAGCTGTGCGACGAGCTGCTGGCCGCCGGGGCGCCGGGTCTACACTTCTACACCCTCAATCGGTCCACCGCCACTAGGGAGATCTACGCCAATCTGGGCCTGGCACCGTCGCCCGAGGCGCCCCGGCAGTAGGCTCGCCGAAATGGCCGACATCATCACCACGGCACCCGACGGAGCCCTGCGGGTCCCCGATGAGCCGATCATCCCGTTCATCCCCGGAGACGGCATTGGAGTGGACATCTGGCCGGCCGCCCGTCATGTGCTAGACGCGGCGGCGGCCAAGCACGGCCACCGGATCGCCTGGTTGGAGCTGCTGGCCGGCCAGAGGGCCTACGACGAGACGGGGACGTGGCTGCCGGACGAGACGGTGGCCGCCTTTCGCCACCACCTCATCGGTATAAAGGGACCGCTCACCACTCCGGTGGGAGGCGGCTTCCGGTCCCTCAACGTGGCCCTGCGCCAGATCCTCGATTTGTATGTCTGCCTGCGCCCGGTCCGCTGGTTCGAGGGTGTGCCTTCCCCCATGCGCTACCCGGAGAAGGTGGACATGGTGATCTTCCGGGAGAACACCGAGGATGTCTACGCCGGCCTGGAGGTGGAGGCCGGCACGGCGGCCACCAAGAAGCTGATCGACTACCTGCGCGACGAGTTCGGCTGGGAGATCCGCCCCGACTCGGGGGTGGGCATCAAGCCGGTGTCCGAGACGGCGTCCAAGCGCCTGGTCCGGGCCGCCCTCCATTACGCGGTGCAGCGCCACCGGCGCAGCGTCACCCTCGTCCACAAGGGCAACATCCAAAAGTTCACCGAGGGCGCCTTTCGCTCCTGGGGCTATGACGTGGCCAGGGAGGAGTTCGCCGATGTGGCGGTGGCCTGGGACGACTGCGGCGGCCAGCCTGGCCAGCGCATCCTGGTCAAGGACAGCCTGGCCGACGTCACCCTCCAGCAGGTGATCACCCGTCCCGACGACTTCGACGTCATCGCCACCACCAACCTCAACGGCGATTACCTCTCTGATGCCCTGGCCGCCCAGATCGGCGGCATCGGCATCGCTCCGGGGGCCAACATCAACTTCGTGACCGGCCACGCCATCTTCGAGGCCACCCACGGCACTGCCCCCAAGTACGCCGGCCAGGACAAGGTGAACCCCGGCTCGCTGCTGCTCTCGGGCGTGCTCATGTTCGAGCACCTGGGCTGGCAGGCCGCGGCCGACGACATCGTGGCTGCCCTGGAGGCCACCATCGCCGACCACATCGTCACCTACGACTTCGCCCGCCTCATGGAGGGGGCAACCGAGGTGAAGTGCTCGGAGATGGCATCGGCCATCGTCGAGCGCCTCTAGCCCACCTCTCGGACATCCAGGCGGGTCTCGCTGACGCCACCGTCGTCGGCGCCCTCCACCCTCCAGCCGGTCACAGCCGGACGGTCGGCCACCACCTCCGCCAACTCGGTGCCGACGAAATGGAGGGCAGCTCCGTCGTCGCATCCCCACCCCGGCGCCAGGGTGGCGTCACCGATCAGGCGGTGATAGGTCGGTCGGCGCCGGGCCTCGCTGTCGTAATGGGGGCAGAAGCTGGCCCTGATCAGTCCGATCCCATCGCTGAACGACCGGAGCTCTGGGCCAAAGGAATCGGTGGTCCCCGACTCGAACCAGCACAGTGCACCGGCGCTGGACCCGGCCAGCACGACACCTGCCTCCCAGGCCTCGCGCATCACCGAGTCCAGGCCGTGCGTCCACCACACCGCCATCAGGTTGGCCGAGCTGCCGCCGCCCACCCACACCAGGTCCTGGGCCAGCAGGTGGGCTCGGGGGTCGTCGTGGTTGGGCATGGGGAAAAGGGCCAGGTGGCTGACCCGGGCTCCGGCCCCGGACAGAGCGCCGTAGCTGGCGGTGTACCGGGACGGGTCGTCACCGGTGGCGGTGTGCAGCACGCAGACCGCCGGACGCTCGGCCCCACTCAGCCCCAGCGCGAAGTGGACCAGCGGCCCCGCCCGCAACCTTCCCGGTCCATCGGAGACAAAGCCCCCTCCCACCGCCACGACATGCCGGTCTACCGCCATCACCACCAACGGTAACCTCCGTGGTGGTGTCCCTGGCCCCCACCCCCGGCCCGGACCTCGACGCTGGCACCCCACCTGTCCAGGTAACCGTCACCGGGGCGGCCGGCCAGATCGGCTACGCCCTGGTGTTTCGCATCGCCTCGGGTCAGCTGCTCGGTCCCCACCAGCGGGTGGTGCTGCGACTGCTGGAGGTGGAGGCGGCCATGGCCGGCCTGGAGGGGGTGGCCATGGAGCTCAACGACTGTGCCTTCCCCCTGCTGGCCGACGTGGTGACGACCAGCCAGGTGGGCACCGCCTTCGAGGGATCGTCGTGGGCCCTGTTGGTGGGCTCGGTGCCCCGCCGGGCAGGCATGGAGCGCTCCGACCTACTGAGGGTGAACGGCACCATCTTTGGCCCTCAGGGGCGGGCCATCGCCGCTCACGCCGCGGGCGACGTGCGGGTACTGGTGGTGGGCAACCCCTGCAACACCAACTGCCTAATCGCCCGGGTCAACGCTCCCGAGGTGCCGGCGGCCCGCTGGTTCGCCATGACCCGCCTGGACCACAACCGGGCCCAGGGCCTGCTGGCCAGGCGGGCCGGGGCAACAGTAGACCAGGTGACCAACCTGGCCATCTGGGGGAACCACTCGTCCACCCAGTTCCCCGACGTGGCCCATGCCCGCATCGGCGGCCGCCCGGTCCCCCAGGTGATCGGGGATGCCGACTGGCTGCGTGGCGAGCTCCTTGCCACTGTGCAGGGGCGGGGAGCAGCCATCATCGCCGCTCGGGGAGCCTCCTCGGCCGGCTCGGCGGCCAGTGCGGTCATTGACTCGGTTCTGAGCATCCGCAACCCCACCCCTGAGCGTGACTGGGTCTCCCTGGCCGTGCCCAGTGACGGGCAGTACGGCGTGCCCGCCGGCCTTCAGTTCGGCTTCCCGGTGCGCTCGGACGGCCAGAGCTGGGAGGTGGTGGAGGGCATTGACCACGACCCCGATGCCCGCCAGCGGCTCCGGATCACCACCGACGAACTGGAGGCCGAGCGGGCGGCGGTGGCGGACCTGGTGCCCTGAGGCAGGTCAGGTGGTGACCAGCGACTGGGCATCGATGCCCATGCGGGGCAGGTAGGCCAGCTTGGCGCCGATGGCGGCCCGCCACGTAGCCAGGTCGGTCTCGTAGTGATCGCGGTCGCCTTCCTCGTACGCGTGCTCCAGCTCGTCGAAGGCCGCGTCCTCGGCGTCCAACAGCTCTCGATAGCGCTGCAGAACATGGTCATCGATCACCCCGGTCATCCCCACCTGCGTCCCCCTTGTTGGCTGTCCAATGCCCCTGCGGAGCAGTGTCACAATCTAACTCGCCGCCCTAGAGGACGCATCCTGGGATGCCGTTCACCCGGGCAAAGTCGTCGATGCCCCGAAGGCTGGTGTCCAGCCTCCCCCTCTGGCTGCGTGACGTGGGGCCGCTCGACAGCGCCGTGGCGCCGGCCGAACGTCCCGTGGTGCCGGCCAGGAGGCTGGCCGCGGTGTCCCAGTGGGCCAGCCACCCGCTGACCGCTGGGCGGTCGGCTACCTGGACCGGCAACGCTCGTAGGTGGGTGACCAGCGTCCTCAGGTCAGTCGGGGGGCTGCGACCTGGTGGGGACACGAGCTCCAGGCTGGCCTGGCACACCGCGCTGGCCTGGCTGGCGAAACCGGGGTCGTTGAGGATGGCTACCGGCGGGCTCTCGGCCGGGAAGGGTCGGCCAGCCGAGTCGGCGATGGTTGCCCCCACGGCACCGACCAGGGCAAGGCCCATGGCCAACAGCGCCATCAGCCGGGCCCTTGGCCAGCCTCTCCGCCGTGCCGGGATCGTCCGGCGCCCCGGCCGGCGCCCCGGCCCGGACCCCGGGCCACAAGAGTCTGGTGAGACAGCCACCCTGGCCAGCCGGACCACCTGGGTAGAGGCGGGTGCCCAGGCCGGACGGGGCCGGCACCGGGGCGTCCAGTCGCTGCCGTCCCAGTAGCGCATCACTGAGTGGTCCTGATCGTCCGGGTACCAACCGGGGACCTGGGGTACGGGGAGGCGCATGTGCTCAGTAGCTGGTCCGGGCCAGCGCCTGCTGGCGACCAGCCTGGACCGCCTGCATGGCAGCCAGACCGGCCACCAGGGCGTGGGTGTTCCCCCGGATCTGGATCCGTCCGGCCAACAGGGCAGCCCGGGCGGACATCTCCCCCCGGGACAGAGCCAGGGCGGTGCCGTAGTCCTCGACAATGGTCACGTCGGTGTCAGCTGCCCGCCCCAGCGTCGCATGCACTCGACCTCCGCTCACTCGCACGACGTAGGCCACCTCCCCGTCGGGTGCCCCGGTGACCACCTGCTGAATGGTGACGGAGCCCTCAGCGGGGTTGGTGACGGAGCCCTCAGCGGGGTTGGTGACGGAGCCCTCAGCGGGGTTGGCGACGGAGCCCTCAGCGGGGTTGGCGACGGAGCCCTCAGCGGGGTTGTCGGCCGAGGCCGGGCAGGTGGTGGCCCGGTTGAGCTCTTCGAACCACTCGGGAGTGAGGAACCGGGCCAACACACCACTTCATTACACCTCGCAGGTGTGCCGGGTCACGTCACCACCCAGGGCAGCCAGCTTGCCGGCCAGATCCTCGTAGCCCCGGTCGACATGGGCCGGGTCACCCACCACCGTCTCGCCCTCGGCGGCCAGGCCGGCCAGTACCAGGGCGGCCCCGGCCCGGATGTCGGGGGCCCTGACCTGAGCTCCGGAGAGCCGGTCGGTGCCCCTCACCACCGCGTGGTGGCCCTCGGTGCGGATGTCCGCACCCATGCGGCGAAGTTCGTCGATGTAGCGAAAACGGCCCCGGAACAGGTTCTCGGTGACGATCCCCACTCCCTCGGCCACGCTCAGCGCCACCACCAGCAGGGGCTTGTAGTCGGTGGCCACCCCTGGATAGGGCAGGGTGGCCACGTCCACCGAGGTGAGCCGGCGGGGTCCGGTGACCCGCAGCCCATCGGCAGTGGGTGAGGTGTGCAAGCCCATGGACGCCAACTTTTCGATCAACATGTCCATGTGCTCGGCCTGGGCCTCCTGGATGACGATCTCTCCACCGGCCAGGCCCACGGCAGTGAGGAAGGTTGCCGCCTCGACTCGGTCGGGGATCACCCGGTGGCGCCCGGGGCTCAGCTCGGGGACACCCTCGATCTCCAGGCGGGAGGTACCGGCCCCGGTGATGCGGGCCCCCATGGTGGTGAGGTAGGCGGCCACGTCGGTCACCTCGGGCTCTCTGGCGGCGTTCTCGATGACGGTGGTCCCCTTGGCCAGGACGGCCGCCATGAGCAGGTTGTCGGTGGTGGTGTGGCTCGGGTATTCGAGCACCACCCGGGTCCCGGCCAACTGGCTGGCCCGACCCTCCACGTAGCCGTGTGCCGGGACGAAGGTGGCTCCCATGGCCTCCAGGCCCCGCAGGTGGAAGTCGATCGGGCGGGGCCCGAAGTCATCGCCCCCGGGCATGGCGACGCGGGCCCAGCCCATGCGGGCGATGAGCGGCCCGAGCACCACCACCGACGCCCGCATCCGCTCCACCAGCTCGTAGGGAGCCTCCGGGATCAGCTCGGCGGGCGTGTCGATGACCAGCTCGCCGCCGGGACGACGGCTGACGACCACTCCCATGGCTGCCAGGACGTCGCCCATGGTGCCCACGTCGGTAATGTCGGGGACGTTGGTCAGCACATGGCGGCCCTCGGCCAGCAGGCAGGCGGCCATGAGCTTGGTGACCGAATTCTTGGCCCCCCCAACCCGCACCGTGCCCTCCAGCGGGGGCCCTGGGCGCACAACGAAGCGATCCACCGCCTGAGCCTAAGCCTCGAACTCGTCCGGGGGAGGACCCTCGCCCAGGAGGTGGGCCACCGCTGCCACGCTGCGTAGGGCCGCACGGCCATCGCCGTAGGGGTTGACGGCGTTGGCCATGGCCGCGTAGGCGCCGGGTTCGTGCAGCAGCTGGCTGACGGCGGTGACGATGTCGAGGCGGCGGGTCCCCACCAGCCGGACGGTGCCGGCCGAGACTCCCTCGGGACGCTCGGTCTTGTCCCTCATGACCAGGACGGGCTTGCCCAGGCTGGGCCCTTCCTCTTGTATGCCGCCACTGTCGGTCAGGATGAGGTGGGAGCGGACCATCAGGCGAGCGAAGCCGCCGTAGGCCAGGGGCTCCACCACCCGCACGTTGGCCAGGCCTTTCACCGCCGGCAGGATGGAGTGGCGGACCACCGGGTTGGCGTGGATGGGGAACACCACCACCAGATCGGGCTCGGCGGTGGCGATCTCGGCCAGGGCCTGGCCGATGGCGTCCATGGGCACGCCCCAGGACTCTCGGCGGTGGGCCGTGACCAGCAGCACCCGGCGATTGCCTCCGTCGTCCAGATCGTCCAGATCGTCCAGGTCGTCCAGGGAGGGGTCGCCGTATGCCAGGCGGCGATCCACCGTCCAGAGCAGCGCATCGATCACCGTGTTGCCGGTGACCAGGATGCTCGATTCCGCCACGTTCTCGGCCACCAGGTTGGCCCTGGCGGCCGACGTCGGGGCCAGGTGCAGGCTGGAGAGCTGGGAGGTCAGCCTACGGTTGACCTCCTCGGGATAGGGGGACAGGCGATCTCCCGTGCGCAGCCCGGCCTCCAGGTGCACCACCGGGACCCGGTGGTAGAAGGCGGCCAGGGCGGCGGTCAGAGTCGTGGTGGTGTCTCCCTGGACCAGCAGGGCGGCCGGGGCCTCTGACTCGACCAGCGGCGACAAGCCGCCCAGGGCGGCCAACGTCACCCCGGTCAGCGTCTGGCCCTCCCGGATGATGTCCAGGTCGAAGTCCGGCTTGATGTCGAACAGGTCCAACACCTGGTCGAGCATCCCTCGATGCTGGGCCGTCACCACCACGACCGGCTCCAGGACCGCCGACTCGCACAGAGCCAGCACCACCGGCGCCATCTTGATGGCCTCTGGCCGGGTGCCGAAGACCACCATGACCCTTTTCACCTGCCATGCACCCTACGCGACTCCGGCCTGTGCGACTAGGGTCAAACCATGACTCCCGCAGCCCAGGCTCCCGACCGCAACCTGGCCATGGAGCTGGTCCGGGTCACCGAGGCCGCCGCCCTGGCCGCTGGTCGGTGGATGGGCCGGGGCGACAAAGAAGGGGCCGACGGGGCGGCGGTCGACGCCATGCGCATCGTCTTGCAGTCGGTACCCATGGATGGAGTAGTCGTCATCGGCGAGGGTGAGAAGGACGAGGCGCCCATGCTCTACAACGGCGAGCACATCGGCGACGGCACCCCGCCGCTGGCCGACATCGCGGTCGATCCCATCGACGGGACCCGGCCCACCGCCCTCGGCCGGGGGGGAGCCCTGGCTGTCATCGCGGTGAGTGAGCGGGGCACCATGTTCGACCCCGGCCCGTGTGTCTACATGGAGAAGATCGCGGTGGGCCCCGAGGCTGCAGGCCACATCGACGTCACCCGTACCCCCACCGAGAACCTGCAGGCGGTGGCCAAGGCCAAGGGGGAGAGCGTGCGGGACATCACCGCGGTGATCCTCGATCGCCCTCGCCACGAGGACCTCATCGCCGAGGTACGGGCAGCCGGGGCCCGCATCCGCCTGATATCGGATGGTGACGTGGCCGGGGCCATTGCCACCGCCTGGCCGACCTCGGGCGCCGACATCCTCTTTGGCATCGGGGGCACTCCTGAGGGCGTGATCGCGGCGGCTGCCCTCAAGTGCATGGGTGGCGAGTTGCAGGGCAGGCTGTGGCCCCGTAGCGACGAAGAGCGCCAGGCCGCCATCGACGGTGGCTACGACCTCACCGCGGTGCTGCACACCGACGACCTGGTCCGCAGCGACAACTGCTTCTTCGCCGCCACCGGGATCACCGATGGTGAGCTCCTCCAGGGCCTGCGTTACTACCCCTCAGGGGCCACCACCGAGTCCCTGGTGATGCGCTCGAGGTCAGGTACCGTGCGCCGGGTCGAGGCCAGGCATCGTCTGTCCAAGCTGCGGGAGTTCAGCGCCATCGAATTCGGCTGAGCCTCGGTCTCGGCGGCGGCGCCCCGTGGGCCGTGCGCCGCGCTCGTGCCTGGCGTTGCCTGCCTAACGGCTGGAGGACTGCCACCTGTCGGCCAGCAGGCGCACCGGTTGGGTCAGCAGGTCGATGACCTCCACGTCGGCCAGGACGGCCTCGTCGAAGACCGGCTCGGTCTCGGTGACCGCGTCCACCACGGCATCCAGGCGGTCCAGGTAGCTGGCCAGCACGGTGTGAGCCGCCTCGGCAGGCAGTCGCCGGGCGAGCTCGACGTGAAGCAGGACGATCCCTGCCACCTGCCCAGCTCGGACCTCGGGAACCAGGATCACACTGCGACCGTCGTGGCCGGTGGCCACCAGCACCTCTCGCAACGACGCCGCCCGGTGCTTGGTCCCCCGCAGGGGCACCGGCCCGGGGTCGGCTCGGGAGGGGATCTGACTGGCCACCCCAAGCTTGGCCACGACCGCAATGGTGGCCTCATCGTCAGCCACTCGGTTGTCGATCCGGTACGAAGTGGAGCCGGTCACAGCTTTCACGGCTGGCTCCAGCCCGGCCAGGGAGCGCAGCGCCCGGTAGCCGACGGTGCTGCGGGGCACGCCGGCGTCGAGCACGGCCCTGACCAGGCGGGAGGCGTACAGCGCCTCCTCCGAACGGGAGATCCCGACCGTTACCGTCTTGGCCTGGTGCTTGATGGCGTCGATGGGCCGGGTCAGCTCTTCGATGGCTCGGGTCAGCGCCACGGTGAGATCCTCGATCAGGGCAGCTGGGGTGACGACAGTGGGTGGCAGGCCGGCGACGGCTGGAGAGTCCAGCCTGGTCACCTCGAGCTCATAGTCGTCCAGGGGACTGGTGGCAGCGGCACAGCGCAACAGGGCAGACACCTGCACCGCGGTGCTGGCATCCAGCGTGGCGTTGTACTGGCCGGCCCGCAGACTGGCGAGGAAGCGTCCCGACGGCTCCCGCAGAAGCGGCTGCAGCCTCTCCAGAGGGTCGAGGCGGTCGGGGTTCGAAACCATCGTCTCGATAGCCGCCCGCATCTCCCGCAGGGGCACGGCCTGGGCGTCGATGGCCAGGGCTGCCTCGTAGCCGAACAGGTGGCCGGCCATGGCCGAGAGCACGAAGCCCAGGGCTGGATCCACCGGGGGGACCCGGATCACGTCAGCGGCGCTGGTGAAGCGGTCCTCACCGTGCGTGGCGATCACCACCGGTATTGCCTTGTGGGCCCGGTAGATGGCCACCTCCTTGGCCACGTCGGCCGCATTTGGCCCCGACAGACCGGCCGCGCACACCAGGACCAGGGGCTCTGAAGACAGATCCACGTGCTTTTTGTCCTCAGTGACGTCGCAGGCGATCGACTTGTAGCACAGCTCGGAGAGCTTGATCCGCAGCTCATGGGCGGCAATGGCATTGGGACCGTTGCCGACCAGAGCCCAGTTGCGCCGGCCCGGGGCGTGGCGGCGGGCGACGTCGGCGATCCTGGCCCGCTCGGCCAGGAGGGCGTCCATTGCGTCGGGCAGCGCTCGCAGACCCCGGAGGATCTCACTGACCCGGTGGCGGTCAGGCCCGGGTCGGCCTTGATCCTGGCGAGCCTGGCCCTGGAGCAACTCGGCCAGCGCGGTGGCCAGAAGGAAGCCGGCTGCCACTTGGGCGTAGAAGGCCTTGGTAGAAGGAACGGCCATCTCCACGTCCCTCCCGTCGGAGGTATAAAGGACGCCGTCTGACTTCTCCACCAGATCGCTGTTGCGCCGGTTCACGATGCTGACCACCGATGCCCCCCGAGCCCGGACCAGGTCCACCGTTCGGTTGGTGTCGGTGGTGGTGCCGGACTGGCTGACCGCTATCACCAAGGTGTCGGCCATGTCGTCGACCAGGCCGAACCCCGACAGCTCGGTGGCGGTGGTGGCTTCGACGGCCGGGATGGGTGTCCTGAGCAGGCCGCGCAGGGCGGCGGCCAGGCTCTGGGCGGACACCGCGGCGGTGCCCTGGCCGATGCTCACCACCCGGGTGATGGAACCGGCGGCCAGTCGCAGGCGAAGCCCCTCCGCCAGAGTGTCCCGCCCGAGTTGGGGACGCAGGTGCCCACCCTCCTCGACCACCTTGCCTCGAAGGGTCTTGCGCCATGAGGTAGGCGCCTCCAACACCTCTTTCAACAAGTAATGCGGGTGACCGGCTCGGTCGATGTCGCGGGTGGTCACCTCGGCGGTGCGGACCTCACGGGGTTCCACCGGCAGTGCGGTCCCGGCATAGGCCGACCGGGCGATGCCGTCGATGGTCCCCGCCTGACTGCGGTCGAGGACCGTCATCTGGCCAGCCCGGTGGCCTGACTCACCGTCCATGCGGACGTACCGGGAAGTCTCTTGGACCAGGCCGTAGGGCTCACTGGCCACCACAAAGGCGTCTTCGGCCAAGCCCAGGTATAAGGCCTGGCCGCTTCCCCGCACGGCCAGGAGCAGTCGGTCCGGGCCGGACGCGGTGTTGGCGGCCACGGCCACCGATCCCTCCAGGGTGGCCACGGTGGCCCGAAAGGCCTCACTGGCATCGCAGCCGTCGAGCATCCGCCTGGAGACCAGGGCGGGGATGACCTTGGCGTCGGTGGTGATCTCCGGCGCCAACTGCAAGTCGGCGGTGGCGACCAGTTCGGCGTGGTTGTCGACGTCACCGTTGAGGGCGGCCACCACATATGGCCCCTGTGGGCGTGTCTCCTCGTCGGAATTGAGGGGATGGGCGTTGGCCTGGGAGATGATGCCGACGCTGGCCCAGCGGGTGTGGGCCAGCACCACCGCCTGGGCCTGGGGGGCCTGCACCGCCAGACGCAGGAGCTCATCGCCGGCAATGGCCCGGCGCAGGGCGGCCACGTTGTCTCCCAGCTCGCCGATCTCGGCGGCTGCCTTGTAGACAAAGGCGAGCTGGCCCTCTGACTCCCGTACGGCCATCGAGGTGAACAGGCGGTCCTGAGCCCGGTTGGCGAGCAGGGCGACGATCTCAGGGTCGGCCACGTCGAGGCGGTGGCCCTCCACCAGGACATGCAGGCCGGCCGAATCGCGGCCCCGTACCTCCAGGCGGTCCAGCGCGGAAAGGACGCACTGGATGGAGGTGTAGGCCTCTACCGCCGGTGGGCGTGGCGGTTCTCCGGCCCGGTGCGCACCGGCGAGGGCCGCCACCCCCTCGGCTGTGCCCATCCGGTCGTGGCGCACGGCCCAGGTGGCGTCCTTGAGGCGCAGCAGGGTGACATTGCACTCCTCCACCCAACGCGGGTCGCGCAGATGGACGTCGGCGTCCAGGACAGCCTCGAGTCTTGCCACCTCCTTCTCCAGAGTGGCCAGACGGTGATCGAGCTGGTCAGCCAAAGTCGGACTGGACAGCAGTGCCATGACACCGGGGACGCCCCTGAGGGCCTGGTCCACTTCCTCCACCGCCCAGGCCGCCTCGCCCAGAGTGGCTGTCTCGCCCTCGACCAGGGTAGCCATGTCGCCCACCCCGGCCAGGGCAGCATCCAGCCGGGGCAGCAGGTCTCCGGCCGACGGAGGGGGACGTCGACTGGGTCGGCGAAGGATGGCCACGATGCCGCACACGGTCGCAGCCAGGTTACCCGAGGGGGCGCTGCACCACCGTGGTGGGCAACCATCCCCGACCGACGAGGAAGTCCTCGGTCCGGCTATCCAGGACGCCCGGCGCCCAGCAGCACTCACACCCGCGCTTAGCCGCCAGGGACTCCACCGCCCCCAGCAGGTGGGCGCCGATCCCCTGGCCCCGCTGGCCCGGTCCCACCACCAGTCGGTCAAGGAGACACTCGCTCCCCATGATCCGCCCCTCGGCCAGACCGACCACCTCCTCCTCCCGACGGGCAGTCACCGCAAAGCCGGCCGCGGCTCCGGCGGCCCCCGCGGCGCCGGCCGCCATCCAGGTGGCTCCCGCGGCCCCTGCCCCGGCCACCCCGGCCCCGGTCACCCCGGCCCCGGCCAGCCCGGCTGCCCAAGCAGCCACGTCCCGATCGGCTCGCTCGCTCACCGCCAACTCGATGGCCAGCCCACCTCGCCCCACCACCGCTGGTGCTCCCAGTGCCACCTCGGCCACCGGCTCCCACACCCGCCCCCTGCTCTCCTGCAACAGGTGGACCCGGTCGAAGCTGATCCTCACCCGCCAGTCGGCCAGGGCGGTCACGGCGGCATGGATGCGAGTCGGAGCAGCCCCGTCGGCCAGGGTCACGTGGGCAACGAAAGGCCACCCCACCCGGCGCTCCAGCGGTCCGCGCCGTACCATCTCCCGCAGGCCAGCCACCTCGTCGGCTCCGGAGCCGACGGCCAGGTACACCACCGGGCTGTCAACCCCAAAGCTGGCTGCCGGGCCCACCTCGGCTACGAAGGCCCGGGTCCTGGCTCCCGCCGCCCGCAAGACCGCCAGGGCACCGGGGCGGTCCTCGGCCCTGACGTTGACTGGCGGAACCAGGGTGAGATGGGCGGGGATTCTCCCGAGGGAGGTGTCCCCCAGAGCCCGGCGCAGGCCGTCGATCTCCCGGTCCAGCGGGGGCGGCACCAGCAGCGCCACCCCCAGGCGGCTACGAGCCATCATGCTGGCCAGTCTGTGATGCATTTTGTGCTGTATATGACACAAAATGCATCACAGACTGATCCGGCGCCCGGCGGGGAGGCGCCCCGCGGGAACAGCGCCACCCCAGGCGGCTACGAGCTGGCGTCGATCAGCTCCAGGCGGGCCCTCGCCCAGCCGGCCTCGATCTCTGCCTCCGACGCCTCCCGCCCCGCCTCGTCGGAGCCCAAGCCGCCGGACCCCGTCGAGCCCCCCGAGCCGGAATTCGAGGACCCCAGCTTGGACTCGGCCGCTTCTAAGTCCTTCCTGGCGGCCTCGGTGTCCACGTCGTCGGACGCCTGCGCCTGGTCGGCCAGCACTGACGCCTTGTTGTCCTTGACCTCCACGAAGCCGCCCCTCACCGCGAAGCGCTCCTCCCCACCGTCCGGCAGCTGGATCTTCACCAGCCCGGGAGCCACCTGGCCGATCAGGGGGACATGGCCGGCCAGAAAGGCGATCTCGCCGTCGACCGTGCGCATCACCACCATCTGAGCCTCTCCCTCCCACAGCACCCGACTGGGCGTCACCAGTGAGACCTCGATGCTGGCCATCAGACGGCCCTCATTGCTTGGGGCCTCATTGCTTGGACATGGAGGCGGCCTTCTCCCGCGCTCCCTCGGCCCCGCCCACGTTCAGGAAGGCTTGCTCGGGAATGTCGTCCAGCTCACCGTTGACCAGCGCCTCGAACGACTCGATGGTCTCGCTGATGGGCACGTAGACGCCCTTGAGCCCGGTGAACACCTCAGCCACGAAGAAGGGCTGGGACAAGAAGCGCTGGATCTTGCGAGCCCGGGTCACGGTGAGCCCGTCCTCCTCCGACAGCTCGTCCATGCCCAGGATGGCGATGATGTCCTGGAGCTCGTTGTAGCGCTGGAGGACCTCCTGGACCCGCCGGGCCACCCGGTAGTGGCGCTCGCCCACGATCTCGGGGGTCAAGATGTTGCTGGTCGAGGCCAGCGGGTCCACGGCCGGGTAGATGCCCAGGGCCGAGATCTGCCGGGACAGCTCGGTGGTGGCGTCCAGGTGGGTGAAGGTGGTGAACGGTGCCGGGTCGGTGTAGTCGTCGGCCGGCACGTAGACGGCCTGGACCGAGGTGATGGACTGGCCCCGGGTGGAGGTGATCCGCTCCTGGAGCTGGCCCATCTCGTCGGCCAGGGTGGGCTGGTAGCCCACGGCCGAGGGCATGCGGCGCAACAGGGTGGAGACCTCCGAGCCGGCCTGGACGAAGCGGAAAATGTTGTCCACGAACAACAGCACGTCCTGATGGACGACGTCGCGGAAGTACTCGGCCATGGTCAGCGCTGACAGTCCCACCCGCAGGCGCACGCCCGACGGCTCGTCCATCTGGCCGAAGACCAGGGCTGCCTTCTCCAGCACGCCCGACTCCTTCATCTCCAGCCACAGATCGGTGCCCTCCCGGGTACGCTCGCCCACCCCGGCGAACACCGACACCCCGCCGTGCTGCTCGGCCACCCGGCGGATCATCTCCAGGATGATCACCGTCTTGCCCACCCCGGCCCCGCCAAAGAGGCCGATCTTGCCGCCCTCGACGTATGGCTCCAGCAAGTCGATGACCTTGATGCCGGTCTCGAACATCTCGGCCTTGGGCTCGAGGGCGTCGAAGTCCGGTGGCTCCCGGTGAATCTCCCAGCGCTCGTCCAGGCCCTCCACCGAGTCGGTGTCGAGCGGCTCGCCGATGACGTTGAACACATGGCCCAGCACGCCCTCACCCACCGGCACGGTGATGCCCCGTCCGGTGTTGCGCACCACCGCCCCCCGGGTCAGCCCGTCGGTGGGCTTGAGGCAGATGCAGCGCACCCGGCCCTCGCCGATCTGGGCCGCCACCTCGGCGGTGATGGTGAGGGGCTGCCCCTCGAGCTCGATGTCCATCTCGACCGCGGTGTTGATCTCAGGTAGAGCGTGAGGGGGGAACTCGACGTCCACCACCGTGCCGGTGATGACCACGACCCGTCCGTCCTCGCGTTCGGGCGGAGCTTCGGGGGCCTCGGTCTTTTCTTCTTCGGTGGTTTCGCTGGTCGTGGTCATTTGGCGTTGTCTCCTCGCGGCTATTTGCGAAAAAATACTCTTGCTCAGGCTGAGCGGGCCTGCCCACTCTCGTTCCACTCGAACCCGCCCCCGCCGTCGGACGACGGGTCGGCCTGGCGGAGGGCCTCGGAGCCGCCCACGATCTCCATGATCTCGGTGGTGATGGCTTCCTGGCGGACCCGGTTCATGGAGCGGGTGAGGGTCTTGATGAGGTCGTCGGCATTGTCGCTGGCCGCCTTCATGGCCCGCTGGCGGGCGGCATGCTCGGAGGCGGACGCCTCCAGCAGGGCCAGGTAGACTTGGGCCTCCATGACCCGGCGGGCCAGGGCCTCCAACAGGCTCTCGCGGTCGGGCTCGACCTCGAAGTCGGTCCGCAGACCGTCCTCGTCTCTGCCAGCGTCCTCCTCAGTGGGGAGGGGTATCAGAGTGCGTTCCTCCACCTTTTGGCGGCCGGCCGACAGGAATCGGGTGGAGATGATGGTCACGCTGTCGACCTCTTCGGCGTCGAACGGGCCGAGCACCGCCGAGGCCACCTGCCGGGCGTCGGCGTAGACCGGCTTGTCGGTGACCCCGGTGACCGAGTGCTCTATGTCGTGGCCCCGATAGCGAAGGTAGCGCTCGGCCTTGCGCCCCACCGCCACCAGCAAGGGGCCCTGGCCACCACGGGCGCGGGCCCAGCGTTCGGTGGCCCGCAAGACGTTGGAGTTGTAGGCCCCGCACAGTCCCCGGTCGGCGGCCACCACGATGAGGGCGGCCCGGCCCTTGTCGTCCTGGTCGCCCAACAGGCGGCTCTCCACGCCGCCCCCCGGCGCCCCGGCCAGGTCGGCGGCCGCGGTGGTGAGACCGTCGACGTAGGGCCGGGAGCCAGCGATGCGGGCCTGGGAGCGGGCGATGCGAGAGGTGGCGATGAGCTCCATGGCCCGGGTCACCTTCTTGGTGGACTGGACGCTACGGATGCGCCGCTTGAGGATTCGTTCCTCGCCAGCCGGCATTACGCCCCTTTGCCCTTGTCGGACTTGGCCTCGTCCTTAGCCTCGTCCTTGGTCTCGGCACTGACCTCAGCCTCGTCCTTGACCTCGCCGTCCTTGTCCTTGTCCTTGTCCGACTTGGCCTCCGCCTTGCCGTTGCCCTCGCCCTCTCCTGACTTGTCCTTGGCCTTGCCATCCTGCTCGCCCTTGCCGTCACCTGATTTGCCCTCCGCCTGGCCCTCGTCGTCGCTCGGCGTGAAGCCTTCCTTGAACTCCTTGATGGCCTTCTCCAGCGCCTCCTCGTCGGGCAGAGTCCCCTTGGAGCTGATGTGATCGAGCAGGTCGGCGTTGGCCGTGCGCAGGTGGGTGAGCATCTCCCTGGCGAAACGGCCCACATCATCGATCACCACGTCGTCGACCAAGCCCTTGGTACCGGCGAAGATGGTGACCACCTGCTCCTCGATCGGGACTGGGGCGTTCTGGGGTTGCTTGAGCAGCTCGGTCAGGCGGTAGCCCCGCTCCAGCTGGGACTGGGACGCCTTGTCCAGCTCGGAGCCAAAGGTGGCGAATGACTCCAGGTCGCGGAACTGGGCCAGGTCGATCTTGAGGGTGCCCGACACCGACTTCATGGCCTTGATCTGGGCCGCTCCCCCCACCCGGGAGACCGAGATGCCGACGTCCACCGCCGGGCGCACGCCCGAGTAGAACAGGTCGGTCACCAGGTAGATCTGGCCGTCGGTGATGGAGATGACGTTGGTGGGGATGTAGGCCGACACGTCGCCGCCCTTGGTCTCGATGATGGGCAGGGCGGTGAGGGAGCCACCGCCCAGCTCGTCGTTGAGCTTGGCCGCCCGCTCGAGCAGCCGGCTGTGGAGGTAGAAGACATCCCCCGGGTAGGCCTCCCGGCCCGGCGGCCGGCGCAGCAGCAGGGACAGCTGGCGGTAGGCCTCGGCCTGCTTGGACAGATCGTCGTAGACGATGAGGGCGTGCTCGCCATTGTCCATCCAGTGCTGACCCATGGCGCAGCCGGCGTAGGGGGCCAGGTACTTGAAGGGAGCGCCCTCGGAGGCGGGAGCGCTCACCACCACCGTGTACTCGAGGGCGCCGTGCTCCTCCAGGGTGGCCACCGTCTGGGCTACCGTCGAGCCCTTTTGGCCGACGGCCACGTAGATGCACTTCACCCCCTGGCCCTTCTGATTGATGATGGTGTCCACCGCGATGGCGGTCTTGCCAGTCTTGCGGTCCCCGATGATGAGCTCGCGCTGGCCCCGGCCGATGGGCGTCATGGCGTCGATGGCCTTGATGCCGGTCTGGAGGGGCTCCTTCACCGGTTGGCGACTGATGATGCCCGGTGCCTGTACCTCCAGGCGCCGGCTCTCGGTGGTGTCCACCGATCCCCGCCCGTCGATGGGAACGCCCAGGGCGTTGACCACCCGACCCAGGAGGGCGTCGCCCACGGGAGCGGAGAGGATCTGGCCGGTGGCCTTGACCAGTCCGCCCTCGTCCAGGTGGCTGTCGTCGCCCAGGATCACCGCCCCGATGGCGTCCTCTTCGAGGTTGAGGGCCAGGCCCACGGTGCCGCCCTCGAATTCGAGCAGCTCGTTGACCGCTGCCTCGGGCAGTCCGGACACCCGGGCGATGCCGTCGCCCACCTCCAGGATGCGGCCCACCTGCTCGGTCGAGACGCCCGGCTCATAGGACTCGAGGTGGCGCCGGAGGACCTCGGTGATCTCGTCGGAGTTGATGGTCAGCTCTGCCATGGCTCAGTTCCCTTCTTGTGAGCAGTGTCGCGAAGCTCGTTGCCCCGGCGGAGCAGTGTCGCGACGCTCCGTTGCCTGCAGCGCAGTGTGTGTATTCATTCCGGTGCCAGCAGCTCGGTGCGGAGGCGGTCGAGCTGATGGCTGACACTGGCATCGATCACCGTGTCGCCCACCAGGGCCACCAGCCCTCCCACCAGCGATTCGTCCACCACCACCCTCACTTCAACCTGACGCCCGGTGAACTGGCTGAGGGCGTGGGCCAGGCGGTCACGCTGGCCCTCGTCCAGCTCGACGGCCGAGCGCACCCTGGCCACTCGCCGGTTGCGCTCGGATGCGGCCCGCTCGACCAGCCAGTCCAGCAGGGCCACCAGATCCCGAGGTCGGGCCACCTCGGTGGCGTATCCGACCACGAGGCTGGTGGCTGGCTGTGCCCGCGACCCGAGCAGGTCGGCGACGATGGCCCGACGGGTGGGCGCCGGCAGGCGCCCGGTGGTGAGGGCCTCCCGCAGGGAGGCGGTTGACTCCACCATTCGGGCGAAACGGAACAGGTCGTCTTCGATGTTCTCGATCGCGCCCCGCTCCGACAGTTCCTCGAATTGGGCGGTGGCGTAGCCGTCCAGCTGCTCCCGGGTGGCCGAGTGCCCGCCAGCGGGGGGTTCGCTGGTGGCGGCTTCGCCGTCGGAGGGTTCCTGCGCCCTGCCCTCGGCCAAGGCGGTGAGACCGGCCATGACGCCAGGAAGGTCCGGGGCCCGCTCCACCGACACTGCGAAGCCCACCAATCGGGCTGTGCCGGGCAGGGCCCTCTGGTCAAGGATGTCCTCCACCACTGCCCGGCGGGTGGCAGCGGCCAGGTTGGGGTCGGTGAGGGCCCGGCGCAGGCCCTCACCGTCGTGAATGGTGGTGGTGAACCAGGCCAGGTCACGGGCCACCTGAGCCAGATCATCCCCCGCACTGTCCAGTACGGCGGCTGCGTAGCCGAGGAGCCGGTGCCTCATGAGTTGGAGGCGCCGGCCGGGGCCTTCTCGTCGCCGGCTTTCTCGTCGCCCGGCGCCCCGCTGGCCGACGGCCCGTCTCCTGACGCCTCGTCTCTGGGCGCCCCGCCTCCCGACTCGACGCTCTCGATGGCCTTCTCGATCAGGTCTCGATGGCCCTCGGTATCCAGTTGGCTGCGGATGACTCGTTCCGAGGTCTTGATGACCAGGTCCACCACCTGGCGGCGAAGGTCGTCGGTAGCCCGCTTGACCGACAGCCCTATCTCGGCCTGGGCTCGGCTCAGCCGGCGGTCGTACTCCTCCTGGCCCCGCTTGACGATCTCGGCCCGCTCCGTCTCGGCCTGCTCGGTGGCCTTCTCGATGATGGCTCTGGCCTCCCGGCGAGCCTCCTCGATGGACTTGGCCCGCTCCTCCTTGGCTCGGGCCAGTTGGCGCCGGCCCTCCTCGGCCTCTTCCAAGCCGATCCGTATCTCGTCCTGGCGCTTCTTGACCGCCTTGTCGATGGGCGGCAGGACGTACTTGGCCAGGATGCCCAGGATCATCAGGAAGGCAACCAGCTCCACGATGAAGGTGGCATTGGGCAGCAGGAAATTCTTGGTGGCGGCCAAGAAGATGACGGACACCTGGGTCAACCGCTCTTGGCCAGGACGAACACGAAGTAGCCGGCGAAGGCCAGATTGATGAAGTACATGGCCTCGACCAGTCCCACGATGAGGAACAAGGTGGTGTAGAGGCGACCCTGGACTTCAGGCTGGCGGGCGATGCCGGCGATGGTCTGGCTGCCGGCCAGGCCATCGCCTACCGCGGCGCCGATGGCGCCTCCCCCGAGGGCCAGGCCACCCCCGATCATGGCGCCGGCCAAACTGATTGCTGACGAAGTTGTTGCTGCTGCTGGCATGGATTGCCCCCTGTCTACTGTCGGGCCCAGCCTTGGGACCGCGTGAACCATCTGGTTATTCGTGACTCGTCTACAGCCTTGGGACTCCCTCAGTATCCTCCTCAGCTACCGGTCATGGAGAACTCGAAGTAGATCACCGTGAGCAGGGCAAAGATGAATGCCTGGATGGCCCCGATGAACATGTCGAACAGCTTCCACAAGATGGTGGGAGCCCAGAGGATGGTGGGCGGGAACAAGGTGGCGATGAGCAGGATCATCAGGCCTCCTGCGAACAGGTTGCCGAACAGCCGCAGGGCCAGGGTGAACGGCTTGACCACCTCTTCGATGATGGTGATGGGGACGAGCGCCTTGTAGCCCTCGAAGAAGTGGCCTATGTAGCGGCGTGTTCCCCTGGCCTTCATGCCGTACACGTGGGCCAGGATCACCACCAGGACGCCCAGGGCGTACGTGAGGTTCACGTCGGAGGTGGGGGCCGGCAGGTACTCGGGCGACTTGCCGCTGGGGATGATCTCCAGCCAGTTGGCAGTCAGGATGACGAAGAACAGGGCGAAGGCCAGGGGGATGATGGTCCGGGTCCGGGGGCCGATGGTGGATTCCACCTGGCGCTGGATTGCGCCCAGCACCGACTCGTAGGCGATCTGGGCCCGGCCCGGCACTCCGCTGGTGACCTGGTGGCGGATGAGTAGGCCGATGGCGATGACGATGGCCCCGGCGATGAGGGTGGTGTAGATGGTGTCGAGGTAGAGGCTGATGCCCGCCACCTTGACGGTGATGTGGGTGCCGACATCGATGTTCTTGCTGGCCGCCAGCAACATCCCGGTCATTGCGCCTTCCTAGGGAGTTCCTGGGCGTCTGCAGGAAAACTGCTCGGGCGGCCGGAGGCCGCTTGGCCTTCGACGACAGATGATGGCGTACTAGTGCCGCCCAAGTAGTTTTCCTCTGACGCCTTGCGCTGATGCAGCACGGTCTTGGACGATATGGCCAGAAAGAGCATCTGGAACAGGGCCACGCCCACCAGGGCCCCCCAGCCGATGGGGGGGACCAAGGCCACCAGGACCAGTGCCACCGCGGAGACGCCTCCCAGGCGAAGCAGCACACCGCCCACGAAGGGGCGCCGTTGGAAGCCGCCCTCGACGGTGGCCAGTCGCGACGCCGCCACCTGGAACAGGCGGCTGTTGGCCGCACCCAGGGCTACTCCGATCCAGACACCTGGGCCGACCAGTGGATGGCGGAGGATGGCAAACACGTACAGACTGACCAGAGCCAGTCCAAGGCAGGCAACCACGGTTTGGCGCCACACCTTGGTTACTTCTGCGAGCGGTAGTCCTACGTCCACTCAGTCAGCCCACTGCGAGTCCGGCTCACCTGCACGCCTTGATCCTCCCACTTGTATACCCAACCTGGCAATAGTGAAGCATCCCCGGTCAGTGTGAGCCCTTCCGGTGGCGTGCCTTGGGCGGCCGCCGGGCCACGTCTGGTGCCTTTCGGTCGGCATCGATGGCGATGATGGTGGCCAGGGGTATGGGCTCGCCGGCGTCTCGTCCGGAGGCGCCCGGCGCGTCCCGGGCCGGCGTGGCCCGGGCCGGCGCGTCCCGGGCCGGCGTGGCCCGGGCCGGCGCGTCCCGGGCCGGCGTGGCCCCGACGACCTCAGGGCTCCCGGGGTCCACGCCGCCTCGAGCCGTGTCGCCGGCCCGGCGCACCCCGGGATGGAACAGGGTGTACAAGGCGACCCCCAGGCCGGCGGCGGCGAAGGGGATCAGGGCGTTGCCGTGGCTGGTGAACGTGGGGTAGAGGACGAAGCCGGAGAGGATGGCCGTCCAGGCCCACAAGATGACGACCGACCGCCGGTGGCCATGGCCCAGCCTCACCAGGCGGTGATGGAGGTGGTCCTTGTCGGGGGTGGCCACCCCGCCTCCCCTGACGGCCCGTCGAACGATGGCGAAGGCGGTGTCGAGGATGGGCACGCCCAGGATGAAGAAGGGGATGAACAGGGGAGCGAAGAAGAAGTAGGTCTGACCGCTCACCTCCGGCGTCCGGCCTCCGACCACCATGGTCGAGGCAGCCATGAGCAAGCCGAGCAGCATCGCCCCCGAGTCGCCCATGAAGACCTTGGCCGGATGGAGGTTGTGGGGGAGGAAGCCCAGGCAGACGCCGCAGGCTATGACCGCCACCAGCGGTCCCAGGTTCTCGGGCGACAGCAGGCCCATGTGGCCCAACCGGATCCCGTAGACGCAAAAGGTGCCGGCTGCGATGGCCACGATCCCGGCGGCCAGGCCATCCAGTCCGTCGATGAGATTGATGGCATTGGTGATTCCCACCACCCACAGGGCGGTGATCAGCGGTGTCAGGTCGGGTGAGAGAACGAGCACCGTGCCCACAAAGGGGATCTTGAAGTTGTCCATGGTGACGCCGAGGAACGTCAACACACTGGCTGCCAGCACCTGGCCGGCCAGCTTGGCCGGCGCCGACACCTCCCGCAGGTCGTCGACCAGTCCGACTGCCAGGATTACGGCCGCGGCCAGGACCACCCCCAGCGGCTCGGACGAATTCTCGAACACGCTGCGAAATTGGGGCAGCTGGGAGGCCACCGCCATGGCCAGGAGGAAGGCCAGGAACATCCCGATGCCCCCGATGGTGGGAGTCGGCTGGGAGTGGACCCGACGCAGGTCGGGCATGACCACCGCCCCCAATCTCACGGCCAGACGGCGTACTGGCCAGGTGAGCCCCCAGGTGCCCAGGGCGGCTACTGCCAGCACCGCCAGGTAGCCGAGGATCACTGGGAAACCGACTCTCTCAGGTCACGGCTTCGGAGCCGGCTGGACAAGGGCAGAACTTGGCGCACAGCAGGGCTACTTCCTCACGCACCGCGCCCAGCTCGGCCTCGTCCTGGCGGTGGCTCAGGGCACGGGCGATGAGCCCGCCGATGTGGGCCATCTCCGCCTCGGACATGCCGGCGGTGGTCATGGCCGGGCTGCCCAGGCGCAGCCCGCTGGTCACGAAGGGGGAGCGAGGGTCGTTGGGAATGGCGTTGCGGTTGCAGGTGATCCCGGCCCGGTCGAGGGCCTCCTGGGCCGCCTTGCCCGTGAGATCGGGATCGAAGGGGCGCAGGTCGATCAGCATCAGATGATTGTCGGTCCCCCCCGAGACCAGCCGGAACCCCTCGCCGGCCAGGGTGTCGGCCAGAGCCCGGGCGTTGGCCACCACCTGGGCGGCATAGTCAGCAAAGGAGGGACGGGCGGCTTCGCCGAAGGCCACCGCCTTGGCCGCTATCACGTGCTCCAAGGGACCACCCTGCAGACCCGGGAACACCGCTTTGTCAATGATGCTGGCCAGGTCGTCCTGGCACAGGATGGCACCGCCGCGAGGCCCGCGGAGGGTCTTGTGGGTGGTAAGGGTGACCACGTCGGCCGACCCCACCGGATTGGGGTGAGCCCCGCCGACGATCAGGCCGGCCACATGGGCCGCGTCGAAAAGGAACCTGGCCCCCACCTCGTCGGCTATGGCCCGGAATGGTGCCGGGTCGATGATCCTGGCGTAGGCGGTGGCGCCAGCCACGATGAGCTTGGGCCGTTCCGCCAGGGCCAGGTCGCGCACCTGGTCGAGGTCGATGCGCTCCCCGCTGCCGTCGGGCGCGGCCGGGGTGACGCCATAGGCGACGAAGCGATAGAGGCGACCGCTGAAGTTGACCGGCGAGCCGTGGGTGAGGTGGCCCCCCTGGTCCAGGCGCATGGCCAGCACTGTGTCCCCTGGTTCGAGGAGGGCCAGGTAGGCGGCGGCGTTGGCGTTGGCTCCGGCGTGTGGCTGGACGTTGGCATGCTCCGCCCCGAACAGCCCTGCCAGCCGCTGGCGGGCCAGCGTCTCGATCTCGTCGACGACCTGGTTGCCGCCGTAGTAACGCCGGCCCGGATAGCCCTCGGCATACTTGTTGGTGAGCACCGTTCCGGTGGCGGCCAAGACCGCTGACGACGCGAAATTCTCCGAGGCGATGAGCTGCAGGGTCGTCCGCTGGCGCTCCAGCTCGCGCTCCAAGATGGCATCGACCTCGGCGTCGCCGGTCGTGGCCCCTGCCGTTGTGGTCCCTGTCGTTGTGGTCCCTGTCGCTGTGGCCCCTGCCGTCGTCGTCATTGCGCCCAGCTCCTCTCCTCTTGTCCCTCGTGTCCCGAAGAGCCTCGTCTCGGCGAGCTGGTCCAGATCAGGTCGACCAGCCGGTCGACCAGGGTGCTCAGCTCGGCCGCCACCTGCTCCCATGCATCCCGGCTGCGCCCGATCGGGTCGGCCACATCATCCTCCAGGGATGACCCCATCAGATCGGCCGGACGTCGGCCGGCACCGACGTCGGACAGCCACTCGTCGAGTCCCTGCTCCGGCGCTCGAGGTCCGACCTGCTCCCCCCGGCGGACCAGCTCCTTGAGGGCGAAGGTACGCCCCCAGGCATCGGGAATGTCGAGCACCACCGCCCGCACGTGCTCGCGCGCCATGCCCACGATCAGGTCAGCGTCCTTGATCATCTCGGCTTCGAACCTGCGGCTGATGTGCCCAGAGCTGTCGATGCCCCTGTCGGACATCACCCGCACCCCATCCGGCGGCGGAGCGTAACCCCCCGGCAACAGCCCGGCCGAAGCGACGGTGGCCGATATGCCCAGCTTGCGGAGCCGGGCCCGCAGGAGGTACTCGGTCATCGGGGAGCGACACAGGTTGGCGGTGCAGACCAGGAGCACGTCGATGGCTCAACTCTACCTGCGGGCTCCGGCGGTTGGCGGCCCTCAGCGGCCCAGGTCAGCTGGGACGACGTGGATGTGGAAGGGCCAGTCGGTGGTCTCCACCTGGAGGGACTCGAGCAGGGCCAGCAGTCAGGTTGGGGCAGCTTCAAGGGTGGCCAATATCTTCTCCCATGCAATGGCCCCCTCACGTAGGCAGGTGATGTCGGGCCCAGTGCAGTCCACCACCGTCGAGGGACTACCTGCGCACCGGCCGCCGTCCAGGATCAGCCTCACGCTGTCGCCCAAAGCTCTGGCCAAACCTGGTGCGGTTGTGGCCGGTGGCTGGCCGTGGCGATTGGCGCTGGTGGTGGCCAGCGGCCCCACTGCTCGGCACAGGGCCACTGGGACCGGGTGGGCCGGGCAGCGCAGCCCGACAGTGGTCCCGTCCCCTCCCAGGTCCACTGCCAGTCCGGCTGGGCGAGGCACGACAAGCGTCAGCCCCCCCGGCCACCACCGGGTGGCCAAACTACGGGCGCCAGAGCGCATGGCTCCGGTCAGCGTCTCGGCCTGGTCCAGGTCGGCCACCAGCACCGGCAGCGCCACCCCGTGAGGACGGTCCTTGGCGCTGAACAAACACTGTGTGCTGCCAGGTCGGAAGGGGTCCACCGCCAGCCCGTAGACCGTGTCGGTGGGGATCCCGACAACGCGGCCGCCGGTCAGCTCGACCACTGCCGCCTGCAGCGCCTCGTGAGGCGGCGGCTCCTGTCGGGCGTCGACGATTCGCACTACTCAGATCCGTCCCACCAAAGCCCGTGGCCGCCCGGCCAGGTCGGGATGCACAGCGACCTCGGAGAATCCCGCCTGATCGGCCGCGCTGACCATCGTGTCAGCCTGGTGGGGCGCCAGCTCAGCCACCAGGGTGCCGGGCCGGTTCAGCCAGGCGGGAGCCTGGCTGACCAGATGGGCCAGGGCCTCCAGTCCCGTCGGCCCACTCACCAGGGCCTCCCTCGGCTCCCAGTCGGACACCTCGGTGGGAAGGGTGGTCACCTCGGCCTCGGACACGTAGGGTGGATTGGCCACCACCAGCCCCAGCCGGCCCCGTAGACGATCGGGCAGAGCGGCGAACCAGCTTCCCTGGGCCAGCCGGACCCGGGTGGCGGCCCAACCGCTCAGACCGGCCAGGTTGGCCCGGGCCACCGACAGGGCGCCGCACGAGATGTCGGTGGCCCACACCTCGAGCCTGGTCGCCCTGGGGACCTCGGCGGCCAGGGCCAGGGCGATGGCACCGGATCCGGTCCCCAGGTCGACCGCCAAGAGAGGTTCCCTCTCGCTCAGGCGCGCCAACTCGGCCAGGGCCACCTCCACCACCATCTCGGTCTCCGGCCGGGGGATGAGCACCCGGGAATCCACGAAAAGGTCGAGGCTGCGAAATCCCCAGCTGGCCACCACATACTGGAGGGGCTCCCCGGAGGCCCGTCGTTCAACCATGGCCGCCAGAGCACGGGCGGCTCGGGGGGGAGCGGGGCGATCGAGGGCCACCAGCAGCTCAGCCCGGTCGTAGCCGGAGGCGGATTCCACCATGCGCCTGGCATCGGTATGGGAGCCCACTGCGCCCCTGGCTCCGGTCAGGAGCTGGCGCCAGCTCGGCATGGCGTCGCGTTTCAGGCCTCTCCTCGTAGCTGGCGGGCCCGCTGGTCGGCACTCAGGGCCTCGCTCAGCTGGTCCAGCTCACCCATCAGGACCCGGTCCAGCTTGTGCAGGGTCAGGCCGATGCGATGATCGGTGACCCGGTTCTCCTTGAAGTTGTAGGTGCGGATCTTCTCCGACCGGCCCCCGCCTCCCACCTGGCTGCGGCGCTGGGCCGACACCTCGGCGGCCTGGCGGTCCTGCTCGGCCCGCAGCAGGCGAGCCCGGAGGACCTGCATGGCCTTGGCCCGGTTCTGGATCTGGCTCTTCTCGTCCTGCATGGCCACCACGATCCCGCTCGGGAGGTGAGTGATCCGTACCGCCGAGTCGGTGGTGTTCACCGACTGTCCGCCGGGGCCGGTGGAGCGGTAGACGTCCACCTTGAGGTCGCCCGGGTCGATGGCCACGTCGATCTCCTCTGCCTCCACCAGGGCAGTGACGGTGGCCGACGAGGTGTGGATACGGCCCTGGGACTCGGTGGCCGGCACCCGCTGTACCCGGTGGGTGCCTCCCTCGTGTTTGAGCACCGTCCAGGCGTCATCCCCCCTGACCAGCAGGGTGACCTCGTTGAGGCCGCCCTTCTCGGACGGGTCGGAGCCCAACACCTCCGCCTTCCAGCCCCGGCGCTCGGCGTAGTGGTGGTACATGTCGAAGAGGTCCTTGGCGAACAGGTTGGCCTCTTCGCCTCCTTCAGCCCCCCTGATCTCCAGGATCACCGCCTTGCCCTGATCGGCGTCGGTGGGCAGTAGCAGCGCGCGCAGCTCCTCCTCCAGGCGGGCGATGGCCGCCTCAGCCGCCTCGATCTCGCCCTGCGCCAGGTCCCGCTCGTCGCCGGCTGACTCGGAGTGCATCTCCCGGGCCGCCCTCAGGTCGGCGCTGGCTCCCTCCAGGTCCCGGTAGGCCAGCACCACTGGCTCCAACTCCTTGTGCCGCCGAGCGAGGTCGCGCAGCGCCCGGTGGTCGCTCAGCACCTCCGGATCGGACAGGCGCGCCAGCACTGACTCGTACTCCTGCTCCAGCTCAGCCAGGCGCTCCAGCACCTGCGCCAGGCTAGCGGCTGAGCCAGAGCCCCCTCAGGTGCCTGATTGTCCGATTAGCACTCGGTCGCCACCGGTTGTGGGGTCGGTGGTTACCGGCACGGGTACGGGTGGCGAAGCCGTGCCGACGGACTGGCGAGGTATGAACCGGGCTTTCACCACCGACCGCGCCTCACCCTCTGCCGGTTGGCGCTCCCGGACCACGAAGGCGCCCCTCAATGGGTCGAGCGTCAGCTCCAGTTCTCCGCTGGCCGCGATCTCGGCCGCCAGGACCGGTATCCGCCCGGCATGGTCCGTCTTCTTCCAGTCATGTCGGGAGCGCAGGATCCGCACGAAGGCCCACCACAGGGCGGCGTGGTAGAGATAGGTGTACGGCCAGTTGGCCAGGCCCAGGAACACCGCCTTGGTCCGGCCCAGCGTCCGGTTCGTCCGTCTCCGATAGATGGGGCCCCATATGGCCAGCGGGAAGACGGCGAAGAAGGCGAAGAGCGTGAACAGCCCCCAAGTCCCGGAGGACAGCCACGCCGGCTGGACCACGAAGGCGGTGACGATCAGCCCGACCGAGCTGAGAAACACGAGGTCACCGATGAGGTTGATCCAGGGAAGGAACAAGAAGTAGGAGATCTCGAGCGCCCCCGCGGTTGAGATCTCACGGGACCTGAGCACCGGGATCAGGTAGCGGAAGCACTGCAGGGAGCCCTGGGCCCAGCGGCTGCGTTGGCGTACCAGCCTTCGTAAGGTCGGCAGACCCTCCTGGAGCACCCAGGAGTCGTGGCAGTACTCGTTGCGGGTGCCGCTCAACAACAGGTGCAGCCCCAGCTCGAAGTCCTCGAGCAGAGCGCCGTGCCACGGGACCTGGTACTTGCCGGCGATCTGGTTCAGTACCGACAAGCGGGTGAACTGGCCATTGCCGCCCATGCCCACGCTGCCGATGCCACGGCGGAGCATCTGCATGGCTGCCAGCACGGTAGTGAACTCCATGTCCTGGAGGCGAAGGAGCAGGCGGCTCATCAAAGAGGTGGCCAGGGTGTGGTCTTGATGGGCCCACTCGTTGATGGTGGTGTCGATGCGTACCCGTACCTGGACGGCGCCCACCGAGGCGTCCTGGAAGTAGCGGGGACCGGCGATGACCTCGGGGCAGCGAGGATCGAGATGGCCGTCCGCGTCGAGCACCCCCACGATCACCTGGTGATGATCGATGCCGGCCGGGAGGCTGCTCATCATGGCCCGCCAGGCGGCGTTGAGGGCAGGGCCCTTGCCCTGGCGAGCCTCGGGAAGATGGCGCCGTACCAGGTGCACGTTGGGGTAGGTGGCCTCCAGGCGCGCCAGCACCACCGGAGTGAGATCGTTCGACGCATCGTCTATGCACCACACATGGGCGCTCGGGAAGTCGGCCAGGAGGGATCGAACGGTCGCCTCGATCACCAGTTGCTCATTGAGGCACGGAATGAAGTAATGCCACCGGAATTCCGTGGCCACTCCGGTGGGCTGAGGGCGATGACGCAGGAAGGGCACCACGATGAGCACCACGTAGGCAAGAAAGACGCCGCACAGGATGAAGGCGATGTCGGCCAGCGCGGCTTGGATAATCTCCTGCATCAGGCGGATCCGGTGGCTGACCTGGGCATGGTCGGGGGGTTCAGGAGCCGAACCTGGCCGACCCGAATGGAGGCCCCGGAGGGCCTGGGTTGGCCAGTACGCCCTGCGCCCTGGCGCCCCCGCTGTCTCGGGCGCCTTCTTCCAGGCGTTGCATGCGACCGTCCAGCCGCTGTTCGGTGAAGTCGATACGAGAGGCCAGGTCGCCCAATGAGTCGACGACCATACGAACTGCGTTGGCCAGGGTGGTCGTCTCCGAGTAGACGTGGTCGACGACCCGCTGCAGGCCAACCTCGACGTTGTGCAGCCCCACGGCGACCGAGTTGGCCATGGCTGGCTGGTCCCCACCGCTCATGGTCGGAATGCAACGGGCTACGGCCTCTGCCACCTCGGGTGCCCGGGGAGCCCGGTCCTGGTCCACCAGGCGGGCCACCACCAGGTCAGCTACCTCAACTGCGCTCGGCGGGCGCATACCGGGCTCCAACATTGGCTGAGACGATGTGAGCTCACCTCCCGAGGAGCTACCAGCCGACCCCTGCAGGTCGACCTCCACCGTCATCTCTCCCAGGACGCCCTGGACGATCCGGCTGATCTCCTCGGCGTCGGGCACCCGGTCCAGCCGGCCGTTTATTGACCTCACCAGTACGTCGGTCTGACGAGCGATCAGCTGCTCCAGTGCTCCTTGGTCATAGGACATGGCGGACGTCACGGCGTACGACTCGACCTTGTCGGGCACCGGGCGAGTCTGGCGAGGGGTAGGGACGTCGGGAAAGCGGTACTCCAGTGGTCCGGACTCCACCCTGGTCAGGACGCACAAGGGCCTACCAGTGGAGTCCCGACCCACCACCTCGAGCGCCTCGTCTCCCTGGCGGGCCAGGTTGACGGCGATGCGAACCGCGCCGATGCCGCTGAGGCCGGTGATGGTCCGGGAGGGCTGGTTGTTGTTGGCGGTGTAGCACCGGATCTCGAAGCCGGCATCTCCGGTCGCTCCCGGCAGGAGATGAGTGTCGATGGCGGCATCCCCACCGGCCCTGCTCAGCGCGCTGAGCAGGGCCGCTACCACCTTTCCTGCACCTGCGCTGCTGGCGGCTCCGGGTGCCTCCAGGGCAGCCGCCAGCAGGTACTCCAAGTAAGGCGCTTCCGCCTCGGCTAGGAGACGATCAAGCACGGACACCCATCAACCGACGGCGTCCCAGGTAAGCCGCACCACCAGCCAGGGCCAGGACACCCCCAGCGATGGGCAGGCCCTTGGTCGGGAAGGCAGGCGTCTGTCCCGCCAGTGCTGCATTGGGCCCGCAGGTCACGTTGCCGATGGTTATCACAAGGCCGTTGGTCAGCAGAGTCCCCAGACCGAGGCTGGTCAGCAGGGCGTTGGAGGCGAGCACCTGGATGGTCAAGGCGGTGACGTGCAGCGTCCCGTTGGTGTTCGTCTGAGTGTTGCTGGTGATCTGGAGCAGGGATCCGAGATTGACGTTGAGGGGGCCGACGACGCTGATGGTGGTCGAACCCCCGGCGCTGGTGGGCAGGGAGCCTGACAAGGTGTTACCGAGGCCCAGCAAACCAGTCCCGGTGCCCAACGCGATGTTGGCCAGAGTTGACGATCCCGTGGGCGCCCCTGCCGCGGTGGCGCTGCAGGTGGCGAAGATGGCGTTGGCCGTGAGCAGACCACCGAGGAGATTGACCCCGCCGCCTCCGACTGCCGAGGTCGAGGTGTTGAACGTGCACGCTAGGTTAGGACCGACTTGTATTATGCCACCGCCCGGACCGCTGACTCCGGCGCAGGCCGCCGAGGTCCCGTCTTGATTGGCTACGGCCGCCTGGGTGAGTACCGAGGCGGTCACCAGTTGCCCATTGGGACTTGTGATGGTCGGACCTGTGTTGGTGCAGGGGCCAGTGGTCGCCCCGGTCGTCATGGTCCCGTTATTGCTGGCGCTGCAAGTCCCGGTGTTGATCAGGGTCCCGCCTATCGCGTTGGCGGTGGCATGGGAGGTCCCGGTGGTGGCGGCGAAGGCCGGCGCCGCGCCGATGCCTACCCCCAGTGTGGCCAGGCCCATGACTACACCTGCCCTTCTTCCTACGTTCCCCAGCAGTCGACCGGTCATTGCAGCTCCTTATGGTGAAAGCCGGCCATCGAAGATCGATGGGCCGGAGTTGGAATCACGATGACCCGGTCGGATCCTCGTGCTGATGCTCTGTTGCTGTTGGTGGATAGTGGAGTGATTAGGCATGGCGACCCGGCTGGGGCTTGTGATGTGACACCGAGACGATGAACACCAAGAGGCCGATCACCAGACCGAGGGTGCTGACGACCGTGCCCAGCAGGACGTGGCTGCGTTCGTAGCCGGTCACGAAGCCCCACTCGCGCATGGAGATGGTGATCACCAGCATCCGCAGTTGGTTGGCCGCGAAGACCAACACCGCCACCGCCCCCAGGGTCAGCAGTGCCCGTCGGATGCCCAACCGCCCACTGGCCACCAGGCCGGCCGCCAACAAGAAGAATGGGGCCACCAGCAGCGCCGCCGTGCAGGCCAAGGTGAGGTTCCAGCCCACGAAGCGGTTACCGAGAGGAAAGATGACCGAGTCACCAACTGCCTGGGTGTGCTGTCCCAGGATGGAGCCCAAGGCGGCCGAGAGCTGAGCCTCCAGCACCCGGATGGCCCCTTGGCTCACGGCCAGCCCGACGCCGGCGGCCACCAGAGCAATGGCCACCCCCAACGGGAACCAAGCGCGGCGCTCGGCCGGGACTGCCAGGCCAGGACTCGTGTTAGCCATCTGGTTCCTTATCCCACCGTCTGGCGTTGAAGGGCCAGACGGACCAGAACCAGGCCCAGCACTATCAAGGCGACGGCCAGCAGGGTGAACCCGATGACCGAGAAACCGGTAAAGGCCAGTGCGCCCCCCGCGCCGCCACCCATCACCACTGCTCCAGGACCTTTGGGCGTGCCTGAATACATCGGAAACCCCAGCTCTTGATGACGACTGTAACGGAACAGCAAAGTGCAGCAACCGCAGAGTACAGCCAGCGGTAGGTCAGGTCAATAGCGCGTCGGCTGATCACCGTGGTCGGTGACCGGCCGCCAGGCGTCACCTACCGCACGTACCTGGGCGGGCGTGGCCAGGGCGGCGGCCAGGGCGCGGGTGATGGGGTGGTCGTCTCTCTCGGGCACGGCCAGCACCAGCCGGGGCGCCTCGACCTGCTCGGATGGCGCCAGGTGAGGCGCGCTGGTGCCGACCGACAGGGACAGGCGGGCGTCGGCGGCGGTGGGCACCAGATCCGGGTCCACGCCGGTCGAGCAGACCACCAGGACGGCTTGGCCGTCGTCGTCAGCTCCCAGGGCCGCGGCCGGCCCCCCCTCGCCCAGGGCACTGGGCAGGGCCGGGATCTCCACCGCCGTCAACTCGGTCGCGCCTACCAGCTCCGGCCTGGCCACCAGCACCGCTCGCAGCCAGCGCTCGGGGGCCAGCTGGTTGGCCGGATGGGATGGCACATCGGCCCGGCGATGGCGGGCCACCTGGGTGACCACCTCGTCCAGGGCGGCGGCCACCGGGCCGTCCAGGTCGCTGAGCCCCTCGGCATCCAGGTCTCCCTGCACCATGCGGTGGGCCTCCCGGTCGTGGCGGCCCACCCCGACCTCCAGGCGCAGGGTTGGGTCATCCCGGTCACCTCCCTCCGGCCACACCACCCGCGCCACCTCCAGCCCCAGGACCTCGACCCGCAGGCTGGCGTCGGGGTGCACCACCAGGTCTGCGCCGATGGCCCGGACCGCCGGTGCCAGCCGCCCGGCCACCTCGGCCAGGTCGTCGGTGGGAGGGACGAGCGGTGTCAGCGGCTCAGGACTGGCGGACTCCAAGGCCCGACCCCTCACCCACCACACCTGGGGCGCCACCGCGAAGGCCGACGCCCGTCGAGCCAAGAGCCCACCGTCGTTTTCCACCAGTAGGTGCAACTGGCCGGCACCCGCCTGTCGGGCCCAGGCCAGAGCGGGGCCGAGCGATCGAGCGGGACGCTGCTCGGCCAGCACCCATGCTGATCCTTGGCCGTTGGCGGCCGCCCCACCTGGGAACGCACCCGGCCTTTTGAGCGAATCTGGGCCCCAGTGATCACGGACCAAGGCTCGGAGCTTGATCTCGAGCAGCTCCGGCCGGCTCAGGGTAGGAGCCCGATCTGAGGCTTCCTACTTGTCCTTGGCCGCACCCCGGCGACCGTAGCGGCGCTCGAAGCGCTCGACCCGACCACCGGTGTCCACCAGCTTTTGCTTGCCGGTGTAGAAGGGATGGCACTCGTTGCACAGCTCCACGTGCAGGTCGGACCTGGTCGAGCGGGTGGTGAAGGTGTTGCCACACGAGCAACGCACCTTGGCCTCATCGTAATTGGGATGGATCTCTGTCTTCATGGTGTCTCCAGTACATAGCTCTGGTAGATTATGGCGTCGGGCCCTTGGCTATCTCTGACAGGAACTGATCATTGGTGGACGTCGTGCGGATCTTGTCCATCAACAACTCCAGACCGGCCGCTCCGCTTCCCTCGCTGCCCAGTGCGTTGAGGACCCTTCGCAGCTTCCACACCTGCTGGAGCTGGGAGCGGCCGAACAGCAGCTCTTCGTGGCGGGTGGAGCTGGCGTTGACGTCGATGGCCGGGTAGATGCGCCGTTCGGCCAGGCGGCGGTCGAGGCGCAGCTCCAGGTTGCCGGTCCCCTTGAACTCCTCGAAGATGACCTCGTCCATTCGAGAGCCGGTCTCCACCAGGGCGGTGGCCAAGATGGTGAGCGAGCCTCCCTCCTCGATGTTGCGGGCGGAGCCGAAGAACTTCTTGGGCGGGTAGAGGGCACCGGAGTCCACGCCGCCGGACATGATCCGCCCGGTGGCCGGCTGGGCCAGGTTGTAGGCCCGGGCCAGGCGGGTGATGCCGTCGAGGACGATGACGACGTCCTTGCCGCACTCGACCATTCGCTTGGCCCGCTCGATGGCCAGCTCGGCGACTGCGGTGTGCTCCTCGGAGGGCCGGTCGAAGGTGGATGCCACCACCTCGCCCTTCACCGACCGACGCATGTCGGTCACCTCCTCGGGCCGCTCGTCGACCAGCAGCACCATGAGGTGGACCTCGGGGTTGTTGGCCTCGATGGAGTGGGCGATCTGCTTGAGCACTGTCGTCTTGCCCGCCTTGGGGGGGGAGACGATCAGTCCTCGCTGGCCCTTGCCGATGGGCGACAGCAGGTCGACGATGCGAGCCGTCATGTTGGCCGAGTCGCCGGGGACCTCCAGATTGAGTCGCTCGTCGGGGAACAGCGGCGTCAGATCTTCGAACCGGGGCCGCTGGTTGGCCTCCTCGGGGGTCATCCCGCTCACCGTGTCCACTCGCAGCAGGGCTGGGTAGGTCTCGGAAGAGCCGGCTGGCCGGCTGGTCCCCTCGATGTGGTCGCCCTTGCGCAGGCCGAAGCGGCGGACCTGGCTCATCGAGATGTACACGTCACGGGCATTGGCCAAGAAGCCGTGGGTGCGCAGGAAGCCGTAGCCCTTGTCGTGCAGGTCCAGTAGGCCGGTGACCGCTACCGGCTCGCCCTGGAACGGGGCATCGTTGGCGCTGCCCTGCAGGTCACCACTGCTGCGCTCCGTGCGCTCCGTGCGCTCGCCGCGCTCCCGGTCCCGCCCCCGACCCCGGCGGCGGCTTCGCCGGTTGCCCAGCTCGGCACCGGCATCACCGTGCTGACCGCCCCCCTGCTGGCCACCACCCGGCTGGCCACCACCCGGCTGGCCACCACCCGGCTGGCTACCACCCGGCTGGCTACCACCCTGGCCCCGGTGGGCATGGCTCGGTCCAGCCTGAGCCTGAGTTGGCGCCTCTTGATCCGGGCCATGGCCACCCTGGTCCTGGCCACCCTGGTCCTGGCCACCCTGATCCTGGCCACCCTGGTCCTGGCCACTGCTTACCGGCGCGGAAGGGAATTGCTCGTGGCTGGGCGTCGTCTGCCCAGCTCGCTCGTCGCTACCGTTGCTCCCCCGACCGGTGCCAACCCGCGGCGAGCGAGCCAGACCCGAGCCGGCGGCCTCGGATGCGGCGCGCTGGCCGGCGTCACTCGGGACGTCCGCTGAACTCTGCATGGGCAGCGCAGGGTGCTCCTGGTCGCCGGACGTTACCTCGGCCCTGGTGGCGACCCCTTTGTCCCCCGTCACCGGAGTGTCCCCCGTCGCCGGAGTGCCCTGGCCAGCCGGAGCGGTGTCCCGCGGCCGGATGGGGGGGCTGGCGCCATTGGACGCGGTGGTTGCCCCACCGTTGTCGCCACCGGGCACCCCGATGCCCGTGGCGCGCAGGATCTCGTCGATGATCACTGCCTTCCTGGCTCGTGAGCCAGGCTTGAGGGCCATTGCCTCGGCTATGGCCTGGAGCTCGTCGCGCTCCTTGCCTTCCAGGACCGATCGCTCGAGCTGCTGCTCTGTGCTCACCGGGTACCTCGCTTGTTGTGCTGTGGATTTGGATAGGACCGCCGGGCGCTACCCGGCAATGCGTCGCGGTTACCGGCTTGGCCAGCTTGGGCAACGCACCTTGATGCCACAGGCTCCGGGCCGGGTGGGATGCGGTTGCAGTGGCGAAGAGACTGCAGCTCACACGGAGGAAGCCATCTCCCCGCTCTGCTCGGGAGAATCCCAGAGCCGCTGACCGGTTTCCCGGTCGCTACGGCCTGAGTGGCACCCACAATGATAGCGCCCCGGCCGGTCCCTGACAACTCAGGCAACGGCTCCGACCTGCTCAGAGTGCGAGCTCGGCCCTCACTGCGCCCAGATCGGCGTCCACCACCATGGGAACCGCGATCTGGCTGATGGCGATGTCCGGATCCTTGAGCCCGTGACCGGTGAGCACGCACACCACGGTGGAGCCCGCCGGGGCCCCGACCTCCAGCAGACCGGCGACCGACGCCGCCGACGCCGGCTCACAGAAGACCGACTCTGAGCCGGCCAGGAACCGGTAAGCGGCCAGGATGGCCTCGTCGGTGACGGCCAGGATGGCTCCTCCGGACTCCGATGCGGCCGCCGTGGCCCCATACCAGGAGGCCGGCCGCCCGATGCGGATGGCTGTCGCCACCGTGTCCGGTGACTCGATGGGATGGCCCTCCACGATGGGAGCGGCGCCAGCCGCCTGAAAGCCCAGCATCCGCGGCAACCGGGTGGAACGACCGGCCCCGCGGTACTCGCAGTAGCCCTTCCACCAGGCGGTGATGTTGCCGGCATTGCCCACCGGGATGCACAAGATGTCGGGGGCGTCGCCGAGGGCGTCCACCACCTCGAAGGCGGCCGTCTTCTGGCCGTCGATGCGGTGGGGGTTCACCGAGTTGACCACCGTCACCGGCGCCCGCTCGGCCAGCTCACGCACGATGACCAGAGCGTCGTCGAAATTTCCCCTCACCTGCAGCACCCTGGCCCCATGCACCAGGGCCTGCGCCAGCTTGCCGAGAGCGATGTAGCCCTCGGGTATGAGCACCGCGCAGGTGAGGCCGGCTCGGCCGGCGTAGGCGGCGGCCGACGCCGAGGTGTTGCCGGTCGAGGCGCACACCACCGCCTTGTCCCCTGCCTCGGCGGCCTTGGAGATGGCAAGCGTCATCCCCCGGTCCTTGAACGACCCGGTGGGATTGGCGCCTTCCACCTTGAGCAGCACCCGGGCCCCCACCCGCTCGGACAGCCGGGGGGCCTCGAGGAGCGGGGTGGCCCCCTCGGACAGGCTGATCACCGGGGTGGCGGCCGATACCGGGAGGAAGGTGCGGTACTCCTCGATGATCCCGCGCCAGGGTGTGAGCCGAGAGGGCGTGAGCCGAGAGGGCGTGAACTCGGAAGGTGTGAGCCGGGAGGGTGTCAATCGGGGCCTATCACCCGCAGCAGGCCACCCACCCGCTCCACCGCATCCAGGTGGCGAAGGGCAGAGAGGGTGGCCTGCAGGTCCCCCTCGGTGGCGGTATGGGTGATGAACACCAGGTGGGCCTCATCACCCAGGCCGACCTGCTCCATGGAGCGGATCGAGACGTGGTGCTCGCCAAAGGTGGCGGCCACCGCCCCCAGCACGCCCGGGCGGTCCACCACGTCGATGGTGAGGTAGTACTGAGAGCGCAGAGCGTCGATGGGGCTGATCCGAGCCCGTTGGCGCACGACCGTCCGGCCGCCCACGCCAGCGCGCAGGTTGTGGGCCGCGTCCACCAGGTCGCCCAGCACGGCGGCGGCCGTCGGCAAACCGCCGGCCCCCCTCCCGTAGAACATCAGCTGGCCAACCGCCTCGCCCTCGACGAACACCGCGTTGTACGAGTCGCGCACCCCAGCCAGCGGATGGTCCCTCGGCACCATGGCGGGATGGACCCGTACCGCGATGGCCCCGTCCTCGGTCCGCTCGGCCACCGCCAGCAGCTTCACCTCGTAACCCAGGCGCCGGGCGAAGGCGATGTCGGTCGACTCCACCCCGGTGATGCCCTCCCGGTACACGTCGCCGGCCACCACCTCCCGGCCGAAGGCGATGCTGGCCAGGATGGCCGCCTTGGCGCTGGCGTCATCGCCCTCCACGTCGGCGGTGGGATCCCGCTCGGCCAGCCCCAGCCTCTGGGCCTCGCCCAGGGCCTCGGCGTAGCCCAACTTCTCCTCGCTCATGCGGGTGAGGATGTAGTTGGTGGTGCCGTTGACGATCCCCATCACCCGGTGGATGCGCTCTCCGGCCAGCGACTCCCGCAGCGGGCGGATCAGGGGAATGGCACCAGCCACGGCCGCCTCGTAGAGCAGGTCCAGTCCGGCCGCGGCCGCCGCCTCGAACAGCTCAGAGCCCACGTTGGCCAACAGCTCCTTGTTGGCGGTGACCACCGGCTTACCGGCCGCCAGGGCGGTCAGGATGAGGCTGCGGGACGGCTCGATCCCGCCCATCAGCTCCACCACCACGTCCACTGCCGGGTCGCTCACCACCGACGCGGCATCGTGGGTCAGCAGCTCCGGGTCGATCTTCACCGAGCGCTCCCTGGCCAGGTTACGCACCGCCACCCGAGCCACCCGCAGCCTCACCCCGGTACGCTCGGCGATCCCGTCACCGTCGGCCGCCAGGAGCCCGACCAGCGCCCCACCCACGTGCCCGCACCCGAGCACGCCGACCCTCACCTCGGCGCTGGCCACCACCTCACGCTATCCGGTGCCGGCGTTGATCACCGCCCAGGCCGGGCAGCAGCCACCTCGCTTGTCCTGCGCACCAGCCGGCGCGAGTCGGGACAGGATTGGAAGCCGAAGCGGCGGTAGAAACCGGCTGAGCTCCGGCCCGACAGAAGGGGCCTGACTCGATCACAGTGGCCGGTACACGTCTGACCGGTGATCGACCCGCTCGATCTCCACCTCGGTAGCGATCACCCGGTAGATCACCCGATATTGGCCCACGCGAGCGCTGCGATGGCCGGAGAGGGCCAGGTGAAGCGCTTTACCCACGCGCTCGGGATTCTCGGCCAACGGCGCGTAGATGAACTCGGCGATGGCCGGAACAGCCCTTGGTGCATTCCGTGCCAAGCGGTCCATGTCTCGTTGGGCCGGTGCCTTCCACCGAACGCTCCACCTCAACCAGCGCCCCAGCGCCCGAGCGCTTCCTCCTTGGTCAAGACCTCGCCCTCGTCCGCCACTGCTTCACGGATGTCCGCCGAGGTACCACGCTCGGACAGGATGGCCAGGGTCTCCTCGATGCTTTCCAGGTCATCGACACTGAGGACCACCACCGCCGGGCGGCCGTTGCGGGTAACCGTCACCCTGTCCTGCTGGCTCACGACCCGTTCGACAATTTCCGAGAGCCGGTTGCGGACATCCGCCAGGGGCAGTACCTCAGTCATGGCTAGAATTATAGCCATCCGCCCCTGCTTATCACGCATCCAGGCGCAGCAGGTCCTCGCTGGTCTCCCGACGCACTACTACCCGAGCCTGGCCGTTGGCCACGAAGACCACCGGGGGCCGCGGGACCTTGTTGTAGTTGGAGGCCATGGAGTGGCCATAGGCGCCAGTGACCGGGGTGGCCAGTATGTCACCGACCGCCAGGTCGGCCGGGACCCTCGCCTTGCTCACGATGACGTCCCCCGACTCGCAGTGCTTGCCCACCACCCGCGCCGCCCGGGGCCGGTCAGCCGTCACCGCCCGGGGGAGGAACGCCTCGTACCCGCTCCCGTAGAGGACCGGCCGGGGATTGTCGCTCATCCCCCCGTCGACCGCCACGTAGGTGCGGATGCCGGCCAGCTCCTTCACCGTGCCCACCCGGTACAAGGTGATGGCTGCGGCGGCCACCACCGCTCGCCCCGGCTCGGCCGTCACCCGGGTTCCCTCGGGTACCCCGGCGGCCCGACAGGCTCGGTGCACGGCGCCCGCCCACTCCGAGATGCTGGGCGCCGCCTCCCCCTCCACGTAGGCCACCCCCAGGCCGCCCCCGATGCACAGCTCGGGCAGGCCCAGCCGGTTGAAGAACGGGGCCAGCACCTCCACTTCCCGGGCAAAGGAATCTGCGCGAAATACCTGGCTGCCGATATGGGCGTGTATGCCCACCAACGCCAACGCGGCCGATGCCGAGAGCCGTCTGACCGCTTCGGCCGCCGCCCCCGACGCCAGCCCAAATCCGAACTTGGAGTCGTCCTGGCCCGTGCTCACATAGCGGTGGGTGTGGGCCTCCACACCCGGTGTGACGCGGGCAAGGACCTTGGGCGGGGAGAGGCCATTTTGCCCAGAGATTTGTCCAGAGACTTGCCCAGAGATTTGCTCCAGGCGGTCGATCTCGTCGAAGGAGTCCACCACGATCCGCCCGACGCCGGCCGACAGGGCCGCCTCCAGCTCGGGGTCGGACTTGTTGTTGCCGTGCAGGACGAGGCGCTCCGCCGGCACCCCCGCGGCCAGGGCCACCGCCATCTCCCCCCCGGTGGCCACGTCGATGCACATCCCCTCCTGGTGGACCAGGGCGGCCATGGCCTTGCACAGGAAAGCCTTGGCCGCGTAGGCCACACCGTCGCCCCAGGCGGCGACCGCTTGGCGGGCCCGGTCCCGCAGGTGGGTCTCGTCGTACACGAACACCGGAGTGCCGAATTCCTCGGCCAGATCAACCAGGTCGACCCCGCCGACCCGGAGATGGCCGCCCGGCCCGACCTCCGAGGTCAGGGGCAACAGGTCGAGCGGGAGCGGGTTGCTCACATCGACTCGGGGGCGCGTACCCCCAGCAGCCCCAGGCCCACGGCCAGGCCGATGCGGGCTGCCTCGACCAGCCACAGGCGACCCTGGGTCAGCTCGGGGGGGACTCCCTCGCCCATGACCCAGCAGTCGTGGTGGAAGCCGTGGAAGCGCCGGGCCAGGTCCCGGACCCAGGCGGTGACCTTGTGGGGGGCTCGCTCGGCGCAGGCCTCCAGTACCACATCGGGCAGGGCGGCCAGTGACCGCAGCAGGTCGAGCTCACGCTGGTGGACCAGCAGGTGGAGGTCGACCTGGTCGAGTGGGAGGCGCTCGATCCCCCGCTCTTGGCGGACCCGGTCGATGGAGGTGATGCGGGCGTGGGCGTACTGGACGTAGAAGACCGGGTTCTCGGCTGACTGCTTGAGCACCAGGTCGAGGTCGAGGGTGGTGGCCTGGTCGATGGAGGCGATGAGGCTGAGCAGGCGGGTGGCGTCGGGGCCGATGTCGGCCACCAGCGAGTCGAGGCTCACGAACTGCCCGGAGCGCTTGGACATGACCTGGCCGCCGGTGAGGGAGACCATCTGTCCCAGCTTGACCTCCAGGCGGCTCCGGTCCACCCCCATGGCCTCCACTCCGGCCAACAGGCTGGCCACCTGGCCGTGATGGTCGGCCCCGAAGACGTCGATCACCCGGTCGAAGTGGCGGACCAGGAACTTGTCGCGGTGGTAGGCCAGGTCTCCAGCCAGGTAGGTGAGCGACCCGTCGGACTTGACCAGCACCCGGTCCCGGGAGTCGCCCAGGTCGGTGGTCCGCAACCAGGTCGCCCCCTCGGACTGGTAGACCAGGCCGCGCTCGGTCAGGGCGGCCAGGGTGTCTCGTACCGCGCCGCTCTCCTCGATGGAGGCCTGGCTGTACCACTCGTCGAAGCGGATGCCCAGGGTGGCCAGGGTCTCGGCAATCCCGGCCAGGATGCGATCGGCCGCCCACTTCCCAGCCGCCATGATGTCGGCCTCGTCCACCACCGCTTCGGTCGGGGGGACGGGGCCGTAATGGGCGGCGGCCAGGTCGGCCACATAGGACCCCTGGTAGCCCTGAGCGGGGACCAGCTCGCCACGGGCGTGGGCCAGCATGCTCAGGCCCAGGCGGCGGACCTGGCCACCGGTGTCATTGACGTAGTACTCCCGGTGGACCGACCACCCGCAGCGCTCCAGCAGGCGGGCCAGGGCGTCGCCGTAGGAGCACAGCCAGCCATTGCCCACGTGGAGCGGGCCGGTGGGGTTGGCCGAGACGAACTCGAGCTGAATCCTTTCGCCCGTGCCGACCTGGTGGCGGGCGTAGTCGTCGACCCCCAGCTCCACCACCTCGGCCAGCACGTCGTGCAGCCAGGTGTCGTGCAGGCGAAAGTTGACGAATCCAGGGCCGGCCACCTCGACCCCGGCCACCTGGGCGGGTGGGTCGGCGTTGATGTGGTCGGCGATGGCCTGGGCCAGCTCCCGGGGGGGCCGGCTGGTGGCACTGGCCAGGGCCAGGGCGATGTTGGAGGACCACTCCCCGTGCTCGGGGCGGCCCGGGCGCTCCAGGTGGACAAGGACGGGTAGGGGAAAGACGCCGGCTGCCGCCAGGCCGTCCTGCACTGCCTGGGTCAGCACGTCGCGGACGCCAGAGGTGGTCAGTGGTCTTCGCTCCGGTGCTCAGGCTCGGCGGCGGTCGATGAGGTTGGCCACCTGGGACACCAGCCCCAGCGGGTCAAAGGGCTTGGTCACGTAGGCCTCGGCGCCGGTGGCCTGGCCGGCCACCACGTCCAATGCCTGGGCCTTGGCCGACAGGATGACTATGGGGATGTCGGCCGTGTCAGCGTCAGCCTTCAGAGTGGATGCCACCTGGATCCCGTTCATCTTGGGCATCATCACGTCCAGGATGACGATGTCGGGTCTCTCTGTCCTGGTCCGGTCGAGGGCCTCCGCCCCGTCGGCCGCCAAGAGCACGCGGTAACCCTCCATCTCGAAGTTCAGCCGGAGAAGCCTCTGGATGACCGGGTCGTCATCGACCACCAGCACGGTCCCGGCGGTCATATGCGCCCATCCTAGAAGGCACCTGGCCCGGTGGTGCCAGCCCGATAGGGTGGGCCCCCAGCAGGCCCTCGTAGCTCAGGGGATAGAGCACCGGCCTCCGGAGCCGGTGGCGTAGGTTCGAATCCTACCGAGGGCACGTCGGCAGCAGTCCACTCCTGGGCGGCGGGGTCGTTGCGCCGCCTCGCTTGGACGGGCAAGACTCGCGGGCCATGTCCAACCTGCGCCACGACTGGACCGTGGAGGAGGCCGAGCAGCTGATCGGCCGTCCTTTTCACGACCTTCTCTTCGAGGCGTCCTCAGCTCACCGGGAACGTTTCAACCCCCATGTGGTGGAGGGGGCGGTCCTGCTGTCTGTCAAGACCGGCGGCTGCCCCGAGGACTGCGCCTACTGCCCACAGTCTGCGAGGTGGCCGAGCACCACCGGCCTGCGGCCTCGGCGCCTCATGGCCACCGCCGAGATCGTCGCGGCTGCCGAGCGCGCCAAGGCGAAAGGCGCCACCCGGTTCTGCATGGGCGCGGCGTGGAGGGCCCCCAACGACCGCCAGGTCGGCGCGCTCGCCGAGGCCGTAGCGGCGGTGGGGTCCCTCGGCCTGGAGACTTGCACGACCCTCGGCATGCTCACCGCTGACCAGGCCCGCCGCCTGGCCTCCGCCGGCCTCGACTTCTACAACCACAACCTGGACACCTCCCCGGAGTTCTACGCCAAGATCATCACCACCCGCACCTACGAGGACCGACTGGAGACGCTCGAAAACGTCCGGCAGGCGGGCGTGAAACTGTGCTGCGGGGGAATCGTGGGGATGGGTGAAGACCGTCGGGACCGGGCGGGGCTGCTCACCCAGCTTGCCCGGCTCGACCCTCACCCCGAGAGCGTGCCGATCAACCTGTTGGTGAAGGTGCCGGGCACGGCGTTGTCGGGGGTCGAGGATCTGGATCCCCTCGAGCTGGTTCGCACCGTGGCGGCCGCCCGAGTGATGATGCCCGCCTCGGTGCTGCGCCTGTCAGCCGGCCGTGCCGAGATGACCGACGAGCTGCAGGCGCTGTGCCTTCACGCCGGGGCCAGCAGCATCTTCCTCGGCGACACGCTGCTCACGACCGCCAACCCCGGCGAGGACCGCGACCGCGATCTCCTAGGCCGCCTCGACACCACCGTGGCGACCAGCACCTGAGGACAGGATTGGCCGTCCGTGTATTGGACGTGTACGGGTTTTTCAGCCTCGGGTCTTCTCCAGGGCGGTGGCCGCCCCGATCACCGCCAGGTGGGACAGGGTCTGGGGGATGTTGCCCAGCATGGCCCCGCTGGTCGGGTCCATCTCCTCGGAGTAGAGCCCGACGTCGTTGGCCCCAGCCACGATGCCCTCGAACAACACGGTGGCCGCCTCCATGCGCCCCACATGGACGAGAGCCTCGACCAGCCAGCACGAACAGGCCAGAAAGGCGCCTTCCTTGCCCTGCTGGCCGCTGTAGCGGTAGAGCAATGGCCCCCCGGCGCTGAGCTCGGTCCGGATGGCGTCGATGGTGGTGCCCAACCGGGGATCGTCCTGCTCGCAATAGCCGGTACGAGCGGCCAGCAGCACGGCCGCGTCCAGGTCATCGGTCCCGGCGTAGAAGGTGTAGGCGCGCTTGGTCTCAGACCAGCAGTGGGTCTCGGTCCAGGAACGGATCTCATCTCGCTCTGCCTGCCAGCGGCCGAGGCGCAGGCTGGTGAGCTGCCCGGCGCTGGCCAGGCGCAGGGCACGGTCCAGAGCCACCCAGCAGCCGATCTTGGAGATGGTGTAGTGCTGGGTGTCGCCCAACTCCCACAGCCCGGCGTCCGGTGTCCGCCACAGATCACAGGTCCGGTCGGCCAGATCGCCCACCATGGCGGCGGTGCCGGCATCGAGTTGGCCGCCGGACTCGACGTAGCGCCACACCGCGTCCAGCAGGTCACCGAAGCAGCCCAACTGCGTCTGGGAGGCGGCCGCGTTGCCCACGTGCACCGGCTTGGAGCCCTGGTACCCAGGCGCGTCGACCTCGCCCATCTGGGCGCCTGGCACCGAGCCCTGGATCCCGTAAAAGACCCGTAGGTCAGGCGACGTCTGGGCGGCCATGGACAGTAACCACGACAGGGCACCGTGGACCTCCTCGGAGAGACCGAGCCGGTTCATGGCGTCGATGGCGAAGGAAGCGTCTCGGATCCAGGCGAAGCGGTAGTCGAAGTTGCGCTCACCTCCGATCTTCTCTGGCAGTGAGGTGGTGGCGGCCCCGATGATGGCCCCGGTCGTTGCCAGGGTGAGGGCCCGGATGGCCAGGGCCGAACGCACCACGATGTCGCGCCACTGGCCCGAGTAGCTGATCTGGTCGGTCCATCGAGTCCAACTGTCCATCGTCCTATGGACTCGTGACCAGACATCCTTCGCCGCGGGCACGTAGACCGGCTCACCGTCGGTGGCGACCACGGCCAACAGCCCAGTCTGGCCCTCCCGGACCACGAGCTCGCCGCTGACCCCCTGGGAGGACACGACCGGCTGGCCCAGCGAGTCAGTGACCACCACCAGTTCTTGATCCCCCACCACCAGGCGGGGAACGCCATCTTGGAGGTGGGCCCAGGGGCGGACCCTCCCCAAGCGGTGGCCCGGCTTTACGCTCCAGCCCATCGGGACCTGGCCCCAGTCGACCTCCACCAGGCGGGCCAGCTCGGTCCAGGGCAGGCGCCCCGACGCCCCCAGGTTGAGGGCATCGGTGACCCGGACGACTCCCCCGTCCGTGGTATACGTCGTCTCCAGCACCATGGTCGATCCTCGGTAGCGCCGACTGGCCTCGTAGGGCACGCTCGGGGCCAGGATGATCGACCCACCCCACTTGGGGTCGAGGATGGCCGCGCATACCGGGGCCTCCTCCATGCTGGGAACGGCCCACCAGTCGATGGCACCGTCCAGGGCGACCAGCGCCAGTGCCCGCATGTCGCCCAGGACGGCATAGTCCCGCTCCGGCGCGTAGCCGCCAATGCGAGCCATGCCCGGTCTAGGCAGCTTCCCGACTGGCGACCACCAGCAGCACCGGCTGGGTGTCCGACTGCCTGGCAACGGCCCCTCTCGTGGCTAGGTCTCCCGCCGCCACTGCCTGGACCACCCCGTCAGTGACGCGTGACAGGATCTCGGCGCGCCGCAGAGCCCGGTCCAGGTGGTGGGCGTCCACTACCACTGAGACCTCGACCGCCACGTAGACCTCGCTCGCATCCTGGGGGCGCCGTCCACGAGCGACCACGTCGGCCAGGGCAGCGTCGTCGGCTTCATCATCTGTGATCTGCCCGAGATCAACCGCGTCCTCGAGGAGGGCACGAAGATCGGCTGGCTCGACAACCTGTAGGCGTCGGAAATGCCGCCCGAGGTACGACGGCAGGTTGCGCTGCCAACGCCGTTCGAGATCGGATCCCTTGAGGCCGCCCATGTCGATCTTGAGCACCCCCACGTCGGCCTTGAGCACCGACACGTCGGCCTTGAGCACCGACACGTCGGCCTTGAGCACCGACACGTCGGCCTTGAGCACCGACACGTCGGCCTTGAGCACGCCCACGTCGGCCTCCAGGTGGTCGAGGCGCAGCATGGCCTGGCGCATCATCCGGGCCAGCTCCTTGACCTCGGCGGCCAGGGCGGCAATCGTTGACGGCAGCTCCAGGAGCTCCTCGGTGAGCAGCAGGGCCCGCAGGGCCTGGCGCTTGGCCGGGTCGGCTTGCAGCTCCCTGGCCAGGTCGTCGTAGACGCTCACGAACCCCATGCTACCGGCCCCCATTGTCGGAGTTTAATGGGTTTGGCTTCGGGGAAAGCAACTCGGATGCCCAAGCTGAGCTCACCGCTGGCAGGGGAGGGCAGTCCTCGGCGCCGGGGAGGCGACGTCGCCCTGGTGCGGCGGATCGGGTCATGGGTGGTGTGGTGGGTGATGCTGATGACCTTTTGGGTCCTGCTGGACAACAGCCTGGCCCTGGCCGAGCTGTTGGCCGGTGCCGGGGCGGCCGCCCTGGGCGCCTCGCTGGCCGAGCTGGTCCAATACCAGTCGGCCACCCACTTGCGCATGAGGATCGAGTGGGTGACCCCCGCCCTGCGCCTCCCAGTGGACGTGGCCCGGGACACGCTCGTGGTGCTGAGGGCACTCTGGGACCGTCTGGTCCACGGCCGGGAGCCGCCCAGCGGCTTTCGGGAGGTGCCGGCCACCTGGGGCGACGAGACCGCAGAAGCTGCCACCCGACGGGCCCTCCTGGTGGCCGGTCGCTCCATGGCCCCCAACACCATCGTGCTCGGGATCGACAAGGAACGCGGGATCATGGTCGTACATCAGCTGGTGGCGAACCAGGGGGAACCGGAGGGATGAACGCCTTCGTGGTGGCTGGCGTGGCCATGCTCGTCTGTATTGTTCCCTGCCTGATCGTCTGCTGTCGGGCCAAGGTCATCGAGGCGGTGGTGGCCTATGAGGTGATCAGCTCGGTCGTGGTCATGGTGCTTGTCCTGTTGGCTCAGGGCTTCGGTCGCTCCGGGGAGTTCGAGCTGCCCATCGTCCTGGCCGTGCTGTTGCTGGGCAGCGGACTGGTGTTCGTTCGCTCCCTGGAGCGCTGGCTTTGATAGGCCTGGCTTCGACGATCAAGGACGTCTTCTCCGACGGCCTCCTCGGTCTGGCCGTGCTCCTGGTGCTGGCCTCCTCCGTCGGAGTGCTGGTGATGCGCAGCGTCTACCAGAAGCTGCACTTCGTGGCCCCGGCGGCCATCGTGGCGCCCGTCCTGGTGGCCCTGGCCGTGCTGATCCAGCAGGGCTACTCCCAGAACACCACCCAGACCTGGCTGGCCCTGCTGTTCGTGGTCATCAGCGGCCCCGTGCTGGGCCACGCCACCGCACGAGCGGCTCGCATCCGAGAGCTGGGGGACTGGCGCCCGGGCCGGGGTGGTCCGGTCCGCCAAGAGGAGGACGCGCCGTGATGACCGGACTGCGGGGCAGCGGGTGGGTCGGCGTAGTCACTCCATACACCACTCCCACGGGCCTCATGGATGCCCTCCAGGTGACCCTGCTGGTCCTGGTGGCGGCCGGGGCGACGGCGGTCGTGCTGACCCGGGTACCGGTGCGCCAGGTGGTTGTCCTCAGCGTCTACGGAGTGATGCTGGCCCTGTTGTTCCTGGCCTTCCAGGCTCCCGACGTCACCCTCTCCGAGCTCACGGTGGGGGCGGTGGCATTGCCGATCCTGTTACTGTTGACCCTGGCCAAAGTGCGCAAGCAGGAGCAATGAAGCCCGGCCAGCGCCGTTGGGTCTTCCTGGTGGCGATGGCCGGGGTACTGGCCTTCTACCTGTGGGGGCTGGTCGGCCTGCCCGGCTTCGGCCACTATCCGGGGCCCTACGGGGACATTCTCAACGCCATCACCGTGGCCCAGACCCATGCCACCGGGGTGGTGTCGGCCGTCAACTTCGAGTACCGGGGATTCGACACGGTGGGCGAGGAGTTCATCTTGTTCGCGGCGGCCACCGGAGTGAGCACCATCCTGCGGGTCCTCCGCGAGGAGGGGGACCAGCCGGCGGCCGACGAAGCCAGGGGCCGCCAGCCTCCCCCGACCAGCGACGCCGTCCGCTTGGCGTGCCTGGCCTTCACCGGGCCGACCCTGGTGCTGGGTTGGTACCTCACCTCCCACGCCCAGACCAGTCCGTCGGGCGGCTTCCAGGGCGGCGTGGTCATGGCCACCGCCTTCATCCTCATCTACCTGGCCGGCCAGTTCATCGCCCTCCGACGGATCAGCCCGATTGACCTGACCGACGCGGTGGAGGCAGTGGGGGCAGGTAGCTTCGCCGCCATCGGGGTGGCCGGACTCGGACTGGGGGTGGCCTACCTCACCAACATCCTGCCCCTGGGGACCATGCCAGGGGCGGTGGACTCCTCAGGGACCATCGCCCTCATCAGCTTCTTCGTGGGCGTCGAGGTGGCGGCCGCCTTCGTCCTGATAGTGGCCGAGCTGTTGGAGCAGACCCTGCTGGTCCGGGCCGACAGCCCCGGCACTGCTCCGCAGGGGCAGCGGTGAGCATCTTTCCCTACATCGTGGCCGCCTGGATCCTGGCCGTCGGGCTCTACGGGATCATCACCAGCCGCCACCTGGTGCACCAGATCGTCTGTCTGATCGTGGTCCAGTCCTCCACCTACGTGATCCTGCTGGCGGTGGGTTACAAGACCGGAGCGGTGGCTCCCTACTTCTCCGACATTGCCCCCCACACCGCGGCGGTGGACCCGGTCGTGCAGGCCCTGACCCTCACCGACGTGGTGGTGGAGGCGGCGGTGACCGCCCTGCTGCTGGCTTTCGCGGTCCAGGCTCACAAGAGGTTCGGGACCCTTGACCCCGAAGACCTGAAGACCCTCCGAGGCTGAGGGCCGCCAGCCCATGGATCCGCTGCTGCCGCTGGCCGTGGTCGTACCCCTGTTGGTGGCGGCCGGACTGTCGGCCCTCAACCCTATTTTTCGCGAGAGACGCGTCCTGGACGCCATCGCCATCGCCACTGCCGCCTCGGTGACGGGCATGTTGATCACCGTCATGCTCGGTACCACGGGTGGCCAGAGCGTCTACTGGTTCGCCGGCTTCAGGCCCAGCCACGGAGTGGCTCTGGGCATCGACTTCTCGGTGGGCCCGCTCAACGCCGGGCTGGCCGCCCTGACCGCCCTACTGGTGATGGCGGCCATGACCTTCTCCTGGCGCTACTTCGAGCGGGTGGGGACCCACTACCACGCCCTCATGCTGATCTTCCTGGCCGGCATGGTCGGCTTCTGCCTGACCGGGGACATCTTCGACCTGTTCGTGTTCTTCGAGCTGATGGGGGTGGCCGCCTACGCCCTGACTGCCTACCGGGTCGAGGAGCGGGGGCCGTTGCAGGGGGCGCTCAACTTCGCCATCACCAACAGCGTGGGCGCCTACCTGTCGCTGTCGGGCATCGGGCTGCTGTATGGCCGCACCGGGGCCCTCAACATGGCCCAGATCGGCCGAGCCCTGGCTGCCCACCACCATCCCGATGGCCTGGTAGTGGTGGCCTTCGTCCTGGTCATCGTGGGCCTGCTGGTCAAGGCGTCGGTGGTGCCGTTCCACTTCTGGCTGGCCGATGCCCACTCCGTGGCCCCCACCCCGGTGTGCGTCTTGTTCTCCGGGGTCATGGTGGAGCTCGGCCTTTACGGGGTGGCCCGGGTCTACTGGTCGATGTTCGGAGACGCCCTGGGCCACCGGGGGACCATCACCTCCGCCTTCCTTGCCCTGGGAGTGCTGACCACTGTGGTCGGGGCCCTGTTCTGCTTTCGACAGCGCCACCTCAAGCGCCTGCTGGCTTTTTCCACCATCAGCCACGCCGGGATGTTCCTGATCGGGGTGGCCCTGCTGACGCCCCTCGGACTGGCGGGGGCGGCGGTGTACGTGGTGGGTCACGGCCTGGTCAAGGCCGCACTGTTCTTGTGCGTGGGCATCGTCCTGCACCGGTTGGGGTCGGTCAACGAGACCTGGCTGCACGGCCGGGGCCGTCGCCTGCGTGGCACCGGGGTGGTCTTCCTGCTGGCCGGCCTGGGTCTGGCTGACCTGCCTCCTTTTGCCACCTTCCTGGGCAAGGGCTGGATCGAGCAGACCGGCTATGCCCACGGCATGGCCTGGATCACCGGTGTGCTGATCGCCTCCTCCATCATGGTGGGCGGGGCCGTGCTGCGGGTGGCGGGCGGTGTGTTCTACGGTCTGGGCGACGCACCATCGGAGGATCCCGGCATGGCCCGGGAGGCCTCGGAGGAGACCTCGGAGACCAATGAGGACAAGGGGCATACTCCCTGGTCGATGATCGTCCCGCCTGTCGTCCTGGTGGCCCTGGCGGCTGCGGTGGGGGTGCTGCCGCACATCGGGTCGATCGTGCAGGCCGGGGCGGTGCGCTTTCAGGACCAGGCCGGCTACGCGGCGGCGGTGCTGGGGGGGCCTCACCTGGCCCATCCGGTCTCGCTCATGGCCGCCGAGGACACCGGCATCACCGTGGCTGACGTGGCCACCGGTGCGGGCTCGGCGGCCGGGGCCGTCGTCTTGGCCCTGGTCTCGCTGTACTGGCGGCGTATCCCGGTCCTGCGTCGGGGGTGGGAGCCGGGGACCGGCCTGGTCGAGCCCATCCGCCGCTTCCAGAGCGGCGTGGTGGCCGACTACGTCACCTGGCTGGTGGTGGGCGTGGCCTGCCTGGGGGGGGCGTTAGCCTTCTCCATCCGCTGAGGGCCGGACCGGCGTGCCCGCCGCCGGCCCCCCGCCCGCCCGGCCAGACCGGGGTCTCGGTTTTGCCGGCACCGTCGCCGGGTATGCGCTGGACATGAGCGACAAGGATCTGGGCGCCTTCCTGGCCGAGCAGCGGACCGAGGTGGAGCACCTGATCGAGCAGTACCACTCTGCCGATCTGGTGCAAAAGGGGGGATATCTCACGCTGGTGGTCAGAAATCTGGCCAAACTCGATTCCACCCGGTCGGAGGTGCTTCGGCCGTTGCTGCGTGAGCTGGACGGCGGGCAGTCACATCTGGATCGCTTCGATGATGCTCGTCGCCAGCAGGTCGAGGTGCTGGCCCAGTTGGACGAGCTCAGCACCGGGGTGGGCGCCCGGGACGTCCACCAGCACCAGCCCGAGCACACCATTGAACTGGTGGGCGCGCTACAGCAGAGGGTCCTCGACTACGACCGGTACGAGGCCGACGAGCTGGTGCCGTTCATCGATCAAGCAGTGGGCCCTGAGCGCCTCGACGAGCTGGGGGCCCAGGCGCAGAAGGCCAGTGGCCGGCATTTGACCCACACCCACCCCGACAAGCCGCCCGCCGACGAACGATCGACAGTGGGCAAGATGGCGTCCGCGGTGCACGACTGGCTGCGGGACGAGTCGTCCCATCCCAAGGACGTGATCGACGGAATGGGCGAGCAGGGCCCCTGAGCGAGGCCCTGCGTGCACAGGGCCCCTGAGCGAGGCCCTGCGTGCACAGGGCCTAGTAGTCAGCGCTGGCGGCGGCGTCCGCCGGGAACGTCGGGATCGTCGTACTCGTCCACCACCCGGGTGCGGCTGCCTCGCACTCCGCCCCAGGACCCGATGCCGAAGAAGGCCAGAGAGACCAGCAGGCCGATGATGCCCACGATGATGAGGATCACCCCGATGGTCTGGAGGTTGAACCCATGCCCGTTGACCGATACGGCAAACTTGAGAATCGCCCCAATGGCAATGAGCAGAATTGATAAGCCTACGCCTGGCATCTTCTCTCTCTCCTCCATCAATGGCCCCGCGACACCCGAAATGGCTGCCCGTCGGCCCGTGACTCAGCCGGCGCATAATAGCACTGTGGGCCGGGGATTTCCCAGGTAGCCTGGACCGTATGCCCAAAACTGGCTCCTACGGTGGTGGCAATGGACATCGAGCTGGTGGTGTTTCGCCGGCGGGCCCGACCGCCATGAAGCCTCGCAGCCACGAGGTGACTGACGGCTACCAGCGGGCGCCGGCCAGGGCCATGCTGCGGGCCATAGGGATGACCGACGCCGACTGGGGGAAGTCCCAGGTGGCGGTGGCGTCCTCCTGGAACGAGGTGACCCCCTGCAACCTGCCCCTCGACCGCCTGGCCAAGCGGGCCAAGGACGGGGTGCGGGCGGCGGGTGGCTTTCCGATCGAGTTCGTGACCATCGCCGTGTCCGACGGCATCTGCATGGGCCACGAGGGGATGCGGGCCTCGCTGGTGAGCCGAGAGGTCATCGCCGACTCGGTGGAGACCATGATGCACGCCGAGCGCTTCGATGCCCTGGTGTGCGTGGCCGGCTGCGACAAGTCCCTGCCGGGAATGCTCATGGCCGCCGCCCGGGTCAACCTGCCCTCGGTCTTTCTCTACGGCGGATCCATCCTGCCCGGCCGGCTGGGGGACCGTGCCCTGGACATCGTCAGCGTCTTCGAGGCGGTGGGGGCCCGCGGCGCAGGCGCGCTCTCGGACGAGGAGCTGTCGAGCATCGAGCGGACGGCCTGTCCCACCATAGGCAGCTGCGCCGGGATGTTCACCGCCAACACCATGGCCTCGGCGGCCGAGGCCCTGGGCATGGCTCTGCCGGCCGGAGCGTCGCCGCCGGCAGTGGATCGCCGACGCGACGACCTGGCCTTCGAGAGCGGCCGGTCGGTGGTTTCCCTGCTGGAGGCCGGGATCCGGCCCCGCCAGATCCTCACCCGAGAAGCCTTCGAGAATGCCATCGCGGTGGTCATGGCCCTCGGCGGCTCCACCAACGCGGTGCTGCACCTGCTGGCCATAGCCCATGAGGCCAGGGTCGAGCTGTCCCTGGACGACTTCGACCGGGTGGGGCGGCGTACCCCGCACCTGGCCGACACCAGGCCGCACGGCCGCTATCACATGGCCGACATCGACCGGATCGGGGGTGTCCCGGTGGTGCTGGCCGAGCTGTTGGACGCCGGTCTGCTGCACGGCGACTGCATGACCGTCACCGGGCGGACCATGGCCGAGAACCTGGCGGCGATCGCCCCTCCGCCCCCCGACGGAGAGGTGGTCCACCCCTTGGCCAGCCCCATCCACGCCGATGGCGGCATTGCCGTGCTGCATGGCTCACTGGCGCCTCGAGGCGCGGTGGTCAAGGTGGCGGGTCTCGACCAGTCCTATTTCGACGGCCCGGCGCGGGTCTTCGACGGCGAGGAGGGGGCCATGGAGGCCATCCTGGCTGGGTCCCTGGAGGCCGGCACCGTCGTGGTCATCCGCTACGAGGGGCCCAAGGGCGGACCGGGGATGCGCGAGATGCTGGCCGTGACCGGCGCCATGAAGGGAGCCGGTCGAGGGGGGGACTGCGCCTTGTTGACCGACGGTCGCTTTTCGGGGGGGACCCACGGCTTTTGCATAGGCCACCTGGCGCCTGAGGCGGTCGACGGTGGACCTATCGCCCTGGTGGCCGATGGCGACCGCATCGTCATCGACGTGGCCAAACGCAGCATCGACCTCCACGTGTCGTCGGGCGAGCTGGCCCGGCGGGCACTGGACGTCAAGGTGCCCCCTCCTCGCTACACCACCGGCGTTCTGGCCAAGTATGCCCGCCTGGTCACCGGCGCCGAGCGGGGAGCGGTAACCGAGCCCTGACACCGCCGGCTGGTCGGCGGCTTGCGCCCGCTCCCCACGCGTGGCAGAATCGCCCTCGATGTCCTCCCGCCCAAGCATTCTGGTACTCGTCACGTAGCGCACGCCGACCCGACCGTCGCCGTGCCCACGACCTCCCAGCCGGGAGGTCGTTTCAATTCCGTCACCAAAGAGTCCGTCATCAAAGAGTCCGTCACCGAGAAAAAAGGAGCTGTGCGGCCATGACGCCGACCGGCATGGAGCTGACCGGGGCCCAGGCCCTCATCAAGAGCCTCGAGCGCCAAGGGGTGGAGGTCATGTTTGGCCTCCCCGGGGGCGCCATCCTGCCCGTGTACGACCCGATCATCGACTCGACCATCCGTCACGTCCTGGTCCGCCACGAGCAGGGGGCAGGTCACATGGCTGAGGGCTATGCCCAGGTGACCGGCCGCCCGGGCGTGGCCATCGTGACCAGCGGCCCAGGCGCAACCAACATCGTCACCCCGCTGTGTGATGCCTACGTGGACTCCATTCCCATGGTGTGCATCGCTGGGCAGGTGGCTACCTCATCCATAGGCACCGACGCCTTCCAGGAGTGCGACACGACCGGCATCACCATGGCCGTGACCAAGCACAACTGGCTGGTCACCGATGCCCAGGACATCCCCCGCATCGTGGCCGAGGCCTTCCACGTGGCCACCACTGGGCGCCCCGGACCGGTCCTCATCGACATGCCCAAGGACGTCTCCAACGCCCCTATGTCCTGGTACGAGGCCGGCTCGGTCGACCTGCCCGGCTACCAGCCGACCACTCACGGCGACCCCGGCATGATCAAAGAGGCGGCCCGGCTGATCGCCAGCGCCCAGCGCCCGGTCATCTACGCCGGAGGCGGCATCCTCAAGGCCCAGGCGTCGGAGGCGCTGCGGGCGCTGGTGGACGCGACCGGCATCCCGGTGGTGACCACCCTGATGGCCAGGGGCGCCTTCCCCGACTCGCATCCCCTCTGCCTGGGCATGCCGGGCATGCACGGCAACTACACCGCGGTCACGGCCATGCAGCGGGCCGACCTGCTGATCGCCCTGGGCAGCCGATTCGACGACCGGGTGACCGGGAAGATCTCCGCCTTCGCCCCCGGCGCCAAGGTCATCCACGTCGACGTCGACCCGGCCGAGCTGGGCAAGGTGCGCCGCCCCGAGGTCCCCATCGTGGGCGACTGCCGCCTGGTGATCGAGGAGATGGTCAGGGCGGTCCTTCTCGAAATGGCGCCTGGTGCGCCGGACGTCTCCTCGCCCACTCCCGATCGGCGTCCCTGGCTCGACCAGATCCGCCAGTGGCAGGACCGCTACCCGCTCACCTACGACCACGACCCGCCGGACGGGGTGCTCAAGCCCCAGTTCGTGGTGGAGGCCCTTCGCGATGCCACCCCCGATGACACCATCGTGGTGTCCGGCGTGGGTCAGCACCAGATGTGGGCCTCTCAGTACTGGCGCTTCCAGCATCCCCATACCTGGGTCAACTCCGGCGGACTGGGGACCATGGGCTATGCCGTGCCGGCCGCCATTGGCGCCAAGGTGGGCCGCCCGGACCGGATGGTGTGGGCCATCGATGGCGATGGCTGCTTCCAGATGACCGCCCAGGAGCTGGTGACGGCCTCCTCGGAGCGGATCCCGGTCAAGGTGGCCATCCTCAACAACGCCTACCTGGGCATGGTCCGCCAATGGCAGGAGATGTTCTACGACGAGCGCTACTCGGAGGTCTACCTGTCGCCCGACCTGCCCGACTACGTGAAGTGGGCCGAGGCCATGGGGTGTGTGGGGCTGCGGGTGGAGTCGCCCGAGGAGGTGGGCCCGGCCATCGACAAGGCCAACCAGATCGACGACCGTCCGGTGGTCATCGACTTTCGCACCGACTCGTCGGAGAAGGTCTTTCCCATGGTGGCCGCCGGTGGCTCCAACGACGACATCGTGGTCGGCCCGTCCCAGGGCGAGGGGGGGCGGTGATGGTGGCGGGCACTACGACCTTGGGAGGCAGGGCCACTCCGGTGGCGCCGGTGCGCCACCACATCCTGTCCGTCCTGGTCGAGAACAAGGCCGGGGTGCTGGCCCGGGTGGCCGGCCTGTTCTCCCGGCGGGGGTTCAACATCTACTCCCTGGCGGTGGCCCCCACCGACGACGAGCGTTTCAGTCGTATCACCATCGTGGTGGACGTCGAGTCGTCCCCGCTGGAGCAGGTGACCAAGCAGCTGAACAAGTTGATCAACGTGGTCGAGATCTCCGAGCTGGATCCGGCCGGGGCCATCGAGGGTGAGCTGTTGCTGGCCACCGTGGACGCCGATGGGCCAGCCAGGAGCCAGGTGATCGAGCTGGTCGGGGTGTTCGGGGGCAGGGTGGTCGACGTGGGTCGGGACCAGCTGACGGTCATGCTGGCCGGGCCTCCGTCCCAGGTCGACGACTTCGAGGAGCTCATGGGAACCTGTGGGATCGTCGAGTTGCAACGTACCGGGCGGGTCGCACTGCCCAAGCTGGAGCGCCAGGCACCGCGCCTGCGCTCCATTACTGGAGTCTCCGTTGCTGGGACTACCGGAAAGGCGGGCTGACATGACCACCCTGTACTACGAGAAGGACGTCGACCCCGGGCTGATCGCCGGGAGACGGGTAGCGGTGATCGGTTACGGATCTCAGGGTCATGCCCACGCCCTCAACCTCCGAGATTCGGGAGTTGACGTCCGGGTGGGACTGCGGGAGGGCTCGTCGTCATGGGCCAAGGCCGAGGCGGCCGGGCTGCGGGTCACCACTATTGCCCAGGCGGCCCGCGAGGCGGACCTGATCATGGTGCTGCTGCCCGACACCGAGCAGGCCAGCGTCTACGAGACCGAGATCGCCCCCAACCTCGCTGAGGGTGACGCCTTGTTGTTCGCCCACGGGTTCAACATCCACTTCGACCAGATCCACCCGCCCCCCGGTGTGGACGTGGCCATGGTGGCCCCCAAGGGCCCCGGTCACCTGGTGCGCCGCACCTACACCTCCGGGGGCGGGGTCCCGGCCCTGGTGGCAGTGGCCCAGGACGCATCAGGCAAGGGCCGTCAGCTGGCCCTGTCCTACGCCCACGCCCTGGGTGCCACCCGGGCCGGCGTCCTCGACACCACCTTCGAGGAGGAGACCGAGACCGACCTGTTTGGCGAGCAGGTGGTGCTCTGCGGCGGCGTCACCGAGCTGGTGATGGCCGGCTTCGAGACCCTGGTGGAGGCCGGCTACCAGCCGGAGTCCGCCTACTTCGAGTGCCTGCACGAGCTCAAGCTGATAGTGGACCTGATGTACGAGCAGGGCATCAGCGGGATGCGCTTCTCCATCTCCGACACCGCCGAGTACGGGGACATGACGAGAGGGCCCCGCATCATCAACGACCAGGTGCGGGCCGAGATGCGCCAGGTCCTGGCCGAGATCCGCGACGGTACCTTCGCCCGGGAGTGGATGGCCGAGAACCAGGCCGGCCGGCCACGCTTCAACCAGCTGCGGGCCAAGGGAGCGGCCCATCCCATCGAGGAGGTGGGCGGCCGGCTGCGGGCCATGATGCCCTTCGTCTCAGGCGGCAGGGGCCGGCTGGAGGACGCCTCCGGCGGCTGACCGGGGCCAGCTGGCCGAGAAAGCGTCAGCTGGTGCAGACCGTCAGCTGGTGAAGAAGGGAAAGCCGAACAGGTTGTGCATGAACAGGGAGCTGTCGGGCTCCAGGTTCTGTTGGGCCGCCTTGACCGAGACCCGATAGATGGCATTGGTCAACTGCGGGGTGGCCAACCCCGGGTCTATCCAATAGTTGAGCCAGTAACCGTAGGTGAAGGGCGGCCCTGAGCTCGAGAGGAAGTGCTGCTGCTCCATGTAGGAGTAGGCGACCTGTTGGCCAGGACCGCTGACCCACTGGCTGCCGGCCGACGGGCTGGCGGACAAGGCGACCACCATGTCCAGGTGAGCCCGCTGCAGATCGGCCGCACTGAAGGTGCCGTGGGCGATGGCCGCATTGGCCAGGCCGTCGAGGTCGACGACCGGTTGGTGGATGGTGAAGGGAAGCACGCCGGCATCGCCGATGGCCACCGCTCCTGTGAACGGTGCGGCGTTGATCACCTGGCCCAGGTCCTGGTGGGCGTACTGCAGGCGGTACCGGTAGGCCGCCCAGCCGAGGAACTCGACGACCGGTGCCGAGGACACCAGCACCACCAGGGCCACCGCCGCCAGCAACGTCGCCCTGGGCTGGCTCTGCCCCCAACGGATCACCACAGCCACGGCGATGACGGCCACCGCGGCGGCTGCGATCAGCTGGCCGGTGAGCCGGGACGGGGCATCCGCGCCCGAGACGATGGCGGCCAGGACGACGGCGATGATGCCCCACAGATCGGAGTCGGGCGCGCCCACCCGGGACGATCGCCCGGAGGCGGGGCTACCGTCGTCAGCCCGCTCGCCCTGCGGTAGCGGCCTGAACAGCACCACCAGGGCCACCGGGAGCAGCAGTTGCCACTGGAACCGGTTGACGAAGTTCATGTAGAGATTCGAGTTGTGGTAGAGGCCGAGGACCACCACCGCACCGGTCAGAGCCAGGACCGCCGGGGTGGCGTCTTGGGCATTGCGCATCACCCGACGCGCTCTGGCCAGTGACGCGGCTCCGTCGCGGCGGACCATCACGGTGACCAGGACGACCAGGAAGGCCACCACCAGGGCGGGCAGCAGGGTCTGGAGGACGTCGACCACCTGGGCGGAGAGGGCGCCGCGGTTTCCGGACTTCACGTAGTAGGTGTTGGGCCAGAAGTAGCCGAAGTAGTGCCAGCGCCACCCCCAGTAGGCCGCCCAGATGCTGATGACCCTGACCAAACCCCACACTTGAGGCCGTCGGCGGGTGATCAGCAGTGACCAAGCCATGGCTACGCCCGCGAAGGCGATGCCCTCCGGTCGGGTGAGGGTGAGGGCCAGGGCGGCTGCGTAACCCGCCAATCCAAGCTCTCCGTTGCGGTACACCAGCGAGAACACCAGGGTGATCAGGAGGGCGAAGGCCACTGTCTCCAGCCCCGAGAACAGTTGCAGCCAAAACGTCGGGTTGCACACCAGCAGGGCCAGCAGGGCAACCTTTTGTCCCCTCGGCAGGTCGACCCGGCGGACCCCGTACAGGTACCCGGCGACGATGCCCAGGCCCACCAGCTTGAAGAACAGCTCCACCGGGATGCGAAGCAATGCGGGGATCGCCGACAGCGCGGCATACACGAAGCTGGTGTAAGCCTCGACCCGGGGCGCCCCTCCTGAGTTGTAATTCCAGTGGCCAGTATGGGCGAACGTCATCCCGTAGCGCCAGGCGATGAAGGCGTCGTCGACGGTGAAGCGGATGAAGATGAAAGCCAGTACCACTCCTATGGCGGCGATGAAGCCAAGGCCAATGAAGTTGGGAAAGGGAAGGGTGGCGTACCAGCGGGCCAACGAGCGCAGCGGAGATGGCCGTGGCGCCGGCCCCGGCGTTGGCGCCGGCTCTTGCGTCAGAACCGGTTCAGGTTGGAGCACAGCTGTCCGGGAAGCCGGGGGAAGCGCCTCCTCCTGGGGCTCCGCCTTGGGGGCCGCCGTGGGCTCCGCCGTGGGGGCCGCCGGGGGTTCCGCCTTGGGGATGATCCGTACCCGGATGGTTCCTTTCACCACCGTGAGGGTAACACCGAGCCGCCGTTCAGGGGCCTGACTCGTCCTCGACTCTGGCCGGCGGGGCGACGGTTCGGTGCTCCCCCTGGCCCCTGAGACGCGGGGAGGACCGCTGGCCGCTCCAGTCCCCATTAGGCCAGGCACGACCGGCAGCGCCACCAGTCACAACCCTGGCGACTGCAGTGGGCTCCCACGCTGGAACTGTCGCAGTGGGGACAGGCAGCAATCCGCCGAGGTGCAGCCAGGATGGCCCGGCGCCGAGCCGGCCCACCAATCTGCTCGGTCAGCTCACGTCGAGCCCAGGATCACCGAGCCAGGGGACTGGCCCGAAAGGCCGTCCGTCTCATCGTGCCCAGTGCCGTTGACGTCGGAGGCCACCTCCAGCAGGGGTGAGTGGGCCAGGAGGACGGCACCGACGGCCACTGCCGCCGCGCCCAGGACGGCTGACACGATGAACAGCCCGGTCCGGGTCTGCTCACCGAAGATCAGCACCCCCCAGGTGATGCCCACCACCGGGTCCAACAGGGTGATGCCCGGTTGGGCCGCTACCAGGCTGCCGGCCTGGAGAGCATTTTGCATCAGGAACATGCCCACCACGCCGGCAGCAACGGTGGCGTAGATCGGCCAGCTGGAGAGCACCCCGATGACCCCAGCCGAAAATGCGGTGGTGGCCGCCTTCATGAAGGCGGCGGTAAGGCCGAAGCAGATGCCGGTGGCGATGCCAAACAGCCCCGCCCGGTGGTTGCCCTCGGCCCGTCGGCCCAACGCCACCAGGCTGGCGACCATGGCTGCGCACGCCCCAACTCCGACCACCCACACCAACGCCTTCACATGGCTGGCCTTGCCACCGTGGGGCACCAGGGAGACAACCAGGACTCCCAGGCCGGCCGTCATCAAGGCGACGGCACCCCACTCCCGCCGGTGCAGGGACCGGTGGTAGACGAGCGAGGCCAGGAGCAGGGTGAGGGGTAATTCGAGCACGACGATCGGCTGGACGAGGGACAGGCTGCCATTGGCCAGGGCGGCGGCCTGCAGGATGAACGAGAGGGTCACCGTGGCCAGGCCGGCCAGCCACATCTTGTGGTGCACCAGGTCCAGGATCAGTCTGGGTGAGAGAGCCAACTCGGCCGGCTCGTCACGGTTCACCGTGCGCTGGAGCACGTTGGAGGTGGCGTTGGAGAAGGCGGCCATGATGGCCAGGCCGACGCTCAAGAAGGGCATGGTGGTCAGACAGCTTATGGGTCCAAACTGGCTGGCCACGCAGCTTTTACCAGCCTCAGCAGGAGTGGGCGCCCACCACGTAGTCGATGCAGTCACACAGGGCGGACACGTCCTGGGGATCGATGGCCGGGTACATGGCCACCCGCAGCTGGTTGCGGCCCAGCTTGCGATATGGCTCGGTGTCCACAATCCCGTTGGACCGCAGGATGGCGGCCACCGCGGCGGCGTCGATGGCTGAGTCGAGGTCGACGGTGCCGACCACGTGGCTGCGCTGCTCAGGACGGGCCACGAACGGGGTGGCGAAACCAGACCTCTCGGCCCAACCGTAGAGAGCATCAGCCGACCGGTCGCACCGGGACGCGGCCCACTCCAGGCCGCCGTGGGCGAGCATCCATTCCAGCTGGTGGACGAAGAGGTACAAGGTGGCCAGGGCCAACGTGTTGTACGTCTGGTCCTTGGCCGAGTTGTCGATGGCCACCGAGAGGTCCAGCGACGCCGGCACCCAGCGCCCAGTGGCAGCAATCTTCGCCACTCGCTCGAGCGCGTCGGGCGACATCAGGGCGACCCAGAGGCCGCCGTCGGAGGCAAAGCACTTTTGCGGGGCAAAGTAATAGGCGTCGAACTGGCTCGGGTCCACCCGAAGGCCGCCGGCGCCCGAGGTGGCATCCACTGCTACCAGCCCTGCCGCTCCCGCCGGGCGGGTGATGGGCATGGCCACGCCGGTGGAGGTCTCGTTGTGGGTGAGGGCGTAGAGGTCGATGTCGGCCGAGGCGACCGACTGTGGGTGGCTGCCAACCGGAGACTCGATGACCTCGGGCTCCTCCAGGTGGGGAGCGGCGGCCGCGGCGGCCGCAAACTTGGAGGAGAACTCGCCGAACACCAGGTGCTGGCTGCGGCGCTCGATCAGGCCGAAGGTGGCCGCGTCCCAAAAGGTGGTCGCCCCTCCATTGCCCAGCACCACCTCGTAACCGGCGGGCAGGACGAACAGCTCGGCCAGGCCGTCCCGCAGGCGCCTGACCATGGAGCGAACACCGGCCTGGCGGTGGCTGGTACCCAGGTAGGTGGGGGCTGCGCCGGCCAGGGCGGCCACTGCCTCGGGACGCACCTTGGACGGCCCCGCCCCAAAGCGACCGTCGGACGGCCGGAGGTGGGCAGGGATGTCCGGCAGGAGAGGCTCCTTTTTGATGAAAGTTGGAGAGGTCACGGTGCCAGCTTAGCGGTCAGATTCCTAAGTGACCCCATAGGTGGTAAAGTGACCACATGCGGGAGATCGGTGTCCGGGAGCTCAAGCGGTCGCTGAGCGAGACGCTGCGGGCCGTGAGCCGGGGCGAGCAGATCCGTGTCACCCTCCGAGGGCGACCGGTCGCTGACATCGTGCCGGCCAGTCCGTCGGCCGTCGACGATCGCCTGCGCCGGCTGGTGGCCGAGGGCCGCCTCGTCCTCCCGGCGCGGCCCCGGCCTGAGCAGGCGCCCCGGGCCGTCCAGGGTCGGTACAGCGCGGCCCAACTGGTGGTTTCTGAACGAGAAGCCGAGCGCTGAACCTCTACCTTGATGCCAGCGCACTGGTCAAGCGTTACGTCGATGAGGCGGGCACCGATCTCGTTCGTGACGCCATGCGAGAGGCTGATGCCTGGTTCATGTGCCGAGCCGGCTTTGTGGAGACGTGGCGGGCCATCGGACTGTCGGGCGGAGATGAGGCGCTCCAGGCGTTCAAGGAGGAGTGGCCTGCGTTCGCCATCGTCGAGGTGGACCAGCGGCTGGTGGAAGAGGCGGCCAAGGTCGCCATGGCCCGGGGGCTTCGCAGCCTCGACTCACTGCACCTGGGGTCCGCGCTGGTCCTTCCCCGCGAGGAGCTGATCTTCGCCACCTGGGACCGCCGCCTTCACGCCGCGGCAATTGTCGCGGGTTTGGAGATGCTGCCGCGTATCCTTGACTGAGTGAGCACCCGCATCTCCCGTCGGGTGGCGGCGGTGACCGAGTCGGCCACCCTGGCCATCGACGCCCGGGCCAAGGCGTTGCGGGCGGCCGGAGAGGACGTTATCGGATTCGGGGCGGGCGAGCCGGACTTCCCGACTCCCCCGGCCATCGTGGAGGCGGCCGAGGCGGCCTGCCGTGACCCCCGCAACCATCGCTACACGCCGGCGGCCGGGCTGCCCGAGCTGCGCCAGGCCATCGCGGCCAAGACGGCCAGGGACTCCGGCCTTGTGGTGGAGCCGAGCCAGGTACTGGTGACCAACGGCGGCAAGCACGCCATCTACAACGCCTTCGCCACCTTGTTGGACCCGGGCGACGAGGTGCTGGTACCGGCTCCCTACTGGACCACCTACCCCGAGTCCATCGCCCTGGCCGGTGGGGCGGCGGTGACGGTGGCCACCGACCAGAGCACCGGTTTTCGGGTCGGGGTGGAGGCGCTGGAGGCGGCGCGGGGGCCGAGGACCAAGGTGTTGGTTTTTGTGTCGCCATCCAACCCGACCGGGGCGGTGTACCGGCGGGAGGAGATGGAGACCATCGGGCGCTGGGCGGCCGAGCGCGGTTTGTGGGTCCTCACCGACGAGATCTACGAGCACCTGGTCTACGGTGATGCCGTCCACCACTCTCTGCCGGTGGTGGTGCCGGAGATGGTCGACCGCTGCGTGGTGGTCAATGGCGTGGCCAAGACCTATGCCATGACCGGCTGGCGGGTGGGGTGGATGATCGGTCCTCCCGACGTGGCGGCGGCGGCAGCCAACCTCCAGTCGCAGTCGACCTCCAACGTGGCCAACGTCTCCCAGCGGGCTGCCCTGGCGGCGGTCGGCGGAGACCTGGCGGCGGTGGCGGCCATGCGAGAGGCGTTCGACCGTCGCCGGCGATTGATGGTGGGAATGCTCAACCAGATCCCGCTTGTGAGCTGCGTGGAGCCCGAGGGTGCCTTCTACGCCTTTCCGTGCATGGCCGGCCTGCTGGGCTGCTCCATCGGCGGGCAGCGACCGGCGAGCACCCTGGAGCTGGCCGAGGTGATCCTGGGCCGGGCCAGGGTGGCCATAGTGCCCGGCGAGGCCTTCGGCGCACCGGGGTATGCCCGCCTCTCCTACGCCCTGGCCGACGACGCCCTGATGGAGGGAGTCAGCCGGCTGGCTTCGCTCCTGGGCGAAGCGAGGGCCTGAGTGGCCGGCCCTGTGATGGCCCGGTCTGTGTGGCCGGGTCTGTGATGCATTAAGTGCTGTTATTGACACAAAATGCATCACAGACTGAGCCGGCGCTGCCCTCGGGCCTCCTCAGCGTCCGTAGTGGTAGCGACAGACGCCTACCCGCTCAGGAAGCTGAGGCGGACCCGGCGGTGGGGGTTGTCCCGGTTGGGGTCGACCAGGACGACCGACTGCCAGGTGCCCAGCAAGGGGCGGCCGTCGGACACCGGGATGGTGAGGGATGGGCTCACCAAGGCCGGGAGCAGGTGGTCGGCACCGTGGCCGGGCGAGCCGTGGCGGTGGGTGTAGGCCACGTCGCGGTCCACGAGTCGGTCCAGCAGGGCGGACAGGTCGGTCTCGGAGCCAGAGCCGGTCTCCATGAGGGCCAGGCCGGCGGTGGCGTGGGGGGCGAAGACACTTAGCAGGCCGTCCCCCCGTCCGGCGCAATAGGCGGTGATCTCCCCGGTCAGGTCGGTCACCACCCGATCGCCGGTCTCGATCGTTACCTCGGTGGTGTCCATTCCCCTTTCTACCGCGGCACTGGTTAGCAAGACGGTGAATGTGGAACGATCAGGCCATGCGAGTTACCTGGTGTCGGACGGCGGCTGGGCGGGCGGGGACGATGGGCATCTTGGTGACACTGATGGCGCTCCTGGCCGGATGCTCGGCGGGCAGCCCGTCGAGCGCCAGCAGTCCGACCAGCTCCGGCTCGTCCAGCTCCACCGGGCCGGTCAACTCGGACGGCACGCCGTCCACCATGGCCGGTGCCCCCCAGGGCAGCGGGGCGGCAGGATCCCTCCAGAGCGCCTACATCAACGTGGTCAACAAGCTGCGCCCCTCGGTGGTGGAGATCGACACCGGCAAGGCTCTGGGCTCGGGGATCATCTTCGACAACAAGGGCGACATCGTCACCAACGACCATGTGGTGAGCGGGGCCCACAGCTTCACGGTCACCCGCTTCAACGGCAAGAGCTCATCGGCCTCCCTGGTCGGCGAGTACCCGCCCGACGACCTGGCCATGATCAAGCTGAAAGACACTACCGATCTCACCCCGGCCACCTTCGCCGACTCGAGCAAGCTCCAGGTGGGCGACATCACAGTGGCCATCGGCAACCCACTGGGCCTGACCAGCAGCGTCACCACCGGGATCGTGAGCGCAGTGGGACGCACCGTCAGCGAGGGCAACGGTGTCACGCTGCCCCAGACGGTACAGACCAGCGCGGCCATCAATCCCGGCAACAGCGGTGGGGCCCTGGCCGACCTGGACGGAGCAGTCATCGGTATACCGACCCTGGCGGCCATCGAGCCCACCCAGCAGAACCTCGGCGGGGGTGCGGCCCCGGGGATCGGGTTTGCCATCCCCAGCAACACGGTCAAGATGATCGGCGATCAACTGGCATCTCAGGGCAAGGTCACCCAGTCTGGGCGGGGTGCCCTCGGTATCGTCGCCGGCAGTGGGTACGACCAACTGGGGCGCCAGGTCGGAGTGGTGATCGAGAAGGTGCAGGGCGGCGGGGGTGCCGACATGGCCGGCCTCAAGTCGGGCGAACTCATCACCTCGATCAACAACATGGCGATCCATACCCTGGCCGACCTGGGAGACGCCCTGGCCACCCTCAAGCCGGGTGACAAGGCACAGGTCAAGGTGCTGAACCAGGATGGCAGCCGCAAGACGGTGACCGTCACCCTGGGCCAGCTGCCTGGCGGCGGCTGAGCACAGCTTTGTGAGGGATGGCATAATACGCCGGTGACCGACTATTCAGCTCGGGATGGGGATGTGCCCGCCTACGGCTATTCGGGGCGACCCCCTGTCCAGGCTCGCAACGGCCTGGGGGTAGCCGCCCTGGTTCTCGGCCTCCTCAGCCTGCCGGCCATCCTCACCGTCTTCCTCGGGATCATCCTGGGCCTCCTGGGGGTCATCTTTGGACTGATCGGCATGGGCCGAGCCAAGAGGGGGGAGGCCACCAATGGGGGAATGGCCCTTGCCGGACTCATCACCGGGGCCATCGGGTTGGTCGTGAGCGTGGTCTTCATCGCCGTCGGGGTGAGCTTCTTCTTCTCTCACAAGAATCAGTTCAACAACCTCTCCCAGTGTGTCCAAAACGCGCATACCACCCAGGCGCAGACCGACTGCCAGAACCAGTTCCGCACCCAGTTCGGCCGCTGACCCCCGGGGGGCTTCACCTCCCCGCACCGGGAGCTTCGCCTCCCGCGGGCCCCTCGAACGGGCGAGGTCCCGGTAGCTTGGATGCATGTCTCGTATTCTGGTTACCGAACCGCTGGCTGAGCGGGGGATCTCAGTCATGGCCGATGCCGGCCACCAGGTTGACCTCCGCCTCGGGCTGTCGCCGGCCGAGCTGGTCGAGGCGGTCGCATCAGCCAATGCCCTGGTGATCCGCTCGGCTACCCAGGTCGATGCCGACACGCTCCAGGCCGGGCGGCAGTTGGTGGTGGTGGGTCGCGCCGGGATCGGGCTGGACAACGTGGACGTGGCCGCCGCCACCCGCCAGGGCGTGATGGTGGTCAATGCTCCGCAGTCGAACATCTTGTCGGCGGCCGAGCACACCATGGCCCTCCTGCTGGCCCAGGCCCGCAACATCCCCCAGGCCCACCACGCCCTCACTGCCGGGAGGTGGGAGCGGTCCCGGTGGGAAGGGGTCGAGCTGCACGGCAAGACCCTCGGGGTGGTCGGCCTGGGACGGGTGGGTGCGCTGGTGGCCCAGCGGGCGCTGGCCTTCGGGATGCGCCTGTGCGCCTACGACCCCTACCTGGTGCCCGACCGGGCCCGCCAGATGGGTGTTGAGCTGATGGACCTGGACGAGCTGGTGGGCCAGTCCGATTTCCTCACCATCCACCTGCCCAAGACGCCCGAGACGCTGGGTCTGGTCGGCAAGGACCTGCTGGCCAAGGCCCGGCCGGGTCTGCGCATCGTCAACACCTCGAGGGGTGGCATCGTGGACGAGGAGGCACTGGCCGAGGCCCTGCGCTCGGGCCAGGTGGCCGGTGCCGGGCTCGACGTGTTCGCCACCGAGCCGTGCACCGATTCGCCGCTGTTCGTCCTGGAGAACGTGGTGGTGACGCCCCATTTGGGGGCCAGCACCCGGGAGGCCCAGGACAAGGCCGGGGTCACCATCGCTGAGCAGGTCCTGCTGGCCCTGGCGGGGGAGTTCGTGCCCTTTGCGGTGAACGTGCGGGCCGCCGAGGCGGCCGAGCCGGTGCGGCCCTTCCTCCCGCTGGCCGAGCGCCTGGGGCGAATCCTGGCCTCGCTGGAGGAGGGCCTGCCCGACCACCTGGACATCGAGTACCAGGGCGGCCTGGCCGGCTACGACACCCGGATCCTCACCTTGTCGGTGCTCAAGGGGCTGTTTGGTGCGGGTACCGAGGAGCCGGTGTCCTACGTCAACGTTCCCCAGCTGGCCGAGGAGCGAGGTCTACAGGTCAAGGAGTCGACCACCAGCGCCACCCGGGACTACGTCAACCTGGTGACCCTGCGCAGCGCCAGCCACGCCCTGGCAGGAACCCTGACCGGGCCACGGGAGGAGGCCCGCATCGTAATGGTCGACGACCATGCGGTGGAGATCCCCCCGGCCCGGCACATGCTGGTGGTGCGCAATGACGACCGTCCGGGCATGATCGGCCTGGTGGGATCGGTCCTGGGTGACTCCGGGTTGAGCATCACCAACATGAACGTCGGGCCATCAGCTCAGGGCAACACCGCCCTGATGGTCCTGTCGACCGCCCAGCCGGCGGCCGACGAGGTGCTGGACCGCCTGGTCGGCGCACCGGGCATCCTGGAGGTCCACAGCGTCACTTGCCAGTGAGGCCACCCAGCAGCACCTGAGCCTTCTTGGCCGCCGCCGTTACTCCGGCGACGCCACCACCGACAAAGGCCAGCTTGACCCCAATCTTGATCAGGCCCCACTTCATGCGCCTCTTGACCTTGGACTTCTTAACCTTCGCCATGTTGGTTCCCCTCGCTCGGCGCCGACCCAAGTGACTTCCCGATGCCCTGGTTGAGGGAGGCGAAAAGGGCGTGGGTGGGCGAATGACCTTGACGGTAACGTGATTACTTTGCCAGAATGAGAAACATAATGCGCCAGAGCCATCCTCGCCACCTCCTGCTTACCTGACGGCGGACGCCCAGCTACGTCCGCCACCGCCCCCTGTGCCTACCGGCCAGGGGGTTTTTTCTACCCGTCCGCCCCATCGAGACTGTCGACCATCGAGACCAAGGAGCCAGCCATGTCCGACCAGGTGACCATCTTCGACACGACGCTTCGCGACGGGGAGCAGGCGCCGGGCATCTCCCTGGACGTGGCCGAGAAGCTGGAGATCGCCGACCAGCTGGGTCGCTTGGGCGTGGACATCATCGAGGCTGGCTTTCCGGTGGCCAGCCCGGGCGAGTTCGAGGCGGTGCAGGCCATCGCCCGCAGCGTGGGTGGTCCCGTGATCGCCGGGCTGTCCCGGACCCAGCAGGCCGACGTGGATCGCTGCTGGGAAGCCGTGCGGGACGCCGACCGGGCCCGCATCCACATCTTCATCTCGACCAGCCCCAGCCACATGGAGCACATGCTCAAGATGACCGCCGCCCAGGTGGTGGCCGAGACCAGGTCCGGGGTGGGCCGGGCCCGGGAGCACACGACGGACGTGGAGTTCAGCCCCCAGGATGCCACCCGCACGCCGCTGGACTTCATGTTGGAGGTGCTCCAGGCGGCAGTGGAGGCCGGTGCCACAACCCTCAACATCCCCGACACGGTTGGTTACGGCATCCCGTGGGACTTTGGCGACCTCATCGCCCATGTGCGGACGTCCATCCCCGGCGACTACGTGATCTCCACCCACTGCCACAACGATCTCGGACTGGCCGTGGCCAACAGCCTGGCTGGTGTCAGGGCCGGGGCCCGCCAGGTGGAGGTTTGCGTGAATGGGCTGGGAGAGCGGGCCGGCAATGCCGCCCTGGAGGAGGTGGTGATGGCCCTGGCCATCCGGCCCGACCAGTTCGACGGTCTGGGCACGTCGGTGCGGTCTGAGGAGTTGGCCAGGACCTCCCGCCTGGTCAGTCGGCTGACCGGCTATCCGCTGCAGTACAACAAGGCGGTGGTGGGGCGCAACGCCTTCGCCCACGAGTCAGGCATCCACCAGCACGGGGTACTGGCCGACCGCAGCACCTACGAGATCATCGACGCCGCCAGCGTCGGCCAGCAGGGCAGCCAGATAGTCTTGGGCAAGCACTCGGGGCGCCACGCCTTTGCCGACACGCTGGCCAAGATGGGCCTGTCCATACACGGTGACGCCCTCAATTCGGCCTTCGGTCGCTTCAAGGAGCTGGCCGACCGCAAGGTCACCCTCACCGAGGCCGACCTCGAGGCCATCGTGGCCGAGGAGCTGGGCACCAGCGTGCAGGCCGAGTTCACCCTGGAGTCCCTGGAGGTGGTCGGGGGCACGGTGGGAGTGCCACGGGCCAGCGTGGTGGTGAGCCGGGACGGGACCAAGTCCGAGGCCACGGCTGAGGGTGACGGTATGATCGCCGCCGCCTGCCAGGCCATCCGGGCAGCTACCGGGGTGGAGGGTACCCTCACCGGCTTCAACGTCTCGTCGGTGACTGGGGGGGTCGATGCCCTGGGCGATGTGGTGGTGCAGCTCCAGTCGGGCGAGCTCAAGGTCTCGGGCCGGGGCGTTTCCACCGACGTGGTCGAGGCGTCGGCCCGGGCCTATCTCAATGCCACCAACCGGGTGCTGCGGGCCCTGGCTCGCCACGAGCGGCACCGTACCGAGGTAGGGCCCTAAGCTCGGGCGTCGTGCCTGCGCCTTACGAGTCCCGCTCCTCCAGGTCCATCGGGGACCGCCTCCGGGGGCGACTGATCACCCGAGGCGGCCCCGAGGATCGTCCGACCCCCAGTGGCGGCCCCGAGGATAGTCCGACCAGCAGAGGCGACCCGACCAGCAGGCAAGACCGCCCGGCCGGCAAACGTGATCGGCCCGAGGGTCACCGGGCCGGCAGACGAGATCGACCCGAGGCCCCTCCGACCACCAGACGAGACCGCCCGGCCGGCAGGCCGGCTGGACGGGTGGCCCGTTTGGCGAGCTCGGACAACGCCGGATGGCTCAGGGGTACGTGGATAGCGGCTGGGGGCGTGTTGCTGGCCGCTCTGGTCGTGGCGCTGGTGGTGACCAGCCTGCGACTGGCCAACCGGGACGCGGCGGCGTCGTCTCGATCCAGTGCGCTGGCAGCCGCCCGCACCTATGCCGGCGAGGTCGCCAGCTATGACTACCGTGCCCTGGCCCAGGGCCAGGATGCCGTGCTGCGACACGCGGCCCCGTCGTTCAAGCAGCAGTTCGCGGCCAGGAGCCGTTCTCTGGAGCCGCTGGTCCTGCAATACCACGGGATGGCCACCGCCGACGTGCTGCAGGCGGGGATCCTCCAGGCCACCGGCGCCAGGGCCACCGTCGTGCTGTTCGTCAACCAGACTGTTACCAGTGCCCGCCTGCGCCAACCCCAGGTCAACCACGACCGGATGGTAATGACGCTGACCCGATCCGGCAGTGAGTGGCTGATCAGCCAGGTGTCGCTGGTCTAAACCACTCGGGGGGCATTGCCTTGCGTTCCGACCAGCCAAGGCTGCTTCGCAGCCGGCTGGGCGGCTACGGCAGGGCAGCCCCGATGTAGTCGGACCATTTGTAGGGCTCGATGCGAACGACTGCGCCAGTGTGAGGAGCGTCGATCATGAGGCCGTTGCCGATGTAGAGGCCCATATGGGTAGGACCGGTTGGCGGCCCGAAGTAAAGCAGGGTACCCGGAGTGAGCGGGGCGTTGGCTGGCAGGTGGGGCAGAGCGGCCCACTGTGCCTGCGTGGTCCGGGGGAGGGCAACACCCAATCGGCCGTAGACCCACTGGACCAGGCCGGAGCAGTCGAAGCCCCCCTTGGGTGTGGTGCCACCCCAGACGTAGGGAGTGCCCAGCTGGGTCATGGCCAGCTGCACGGCATTGCCCGACACGCCGTGGCCCTCGTAGAAGGCGGCGAGGGTCATGACCTCGGTTGCGTAGGACGACGAGTGGTTGTAGGCCAGGATGGATTGGTTGAGGGTGGCCGGCTGGCCGGCGCCGTTGGTGCACAAATACCGGGCCGCGGTGTAGATGGCGTCCGCCGGGTTGTAGGGGCTGGGCGGGGTGGCACCCCCGGGCGTCGGTGCCATGTCCTGGGACACCGGGTGGCTATATGCGAAAAATGTCCCTCCTGCCGCCCCTCCGATGCCCTCCTGCATGGGGCCGGCCGCCCCCGCGAAGTTGGCGCCGGAATGCACCCCGGGTAGGTTGGACTGCCCAAAGTCGGACTCCACGGCACCTATGCCGGACAGCACGGCCCACGGCATGCCGGGGCAGGTGGCCGCCGCCTGGTGGTCCAGGACGAGGTACTGCGAGGGGATTTGAGCGGTGGGAGTTGATACCGGAACAACCAGACCGACGGCCGCCGCTCCCTGGCGGGTACCGGCGTTCGAACCGAAGAATTTGGCGTCGCCGAAGGACATGACCCCGCCGTCAGCGGTGGCGATCCAATAGCCCTGGCCGTCGGGGCTGGCGGTCAGGCCGACCGCGGGGGCCGGAAGGTGGTTACCGGCGCCCGAGCCGAAGAAGGCAGCGTCGCCGAAGGACATGACCCCGCCGTCAGCGGTGGCGATCCAGTAGCCCTGGCCGTCGGGGGTGGTGGTCATGCTGACAGCCGGGGCAGCCAACGGCTTACCGGCGCCCGAGCCGAAGAAGGCAGCGTCGCCGAAGGACATGACCCCGCCGTCAGCGGTGGCGATCCAGTAGCCCTGGCCGTCGGGGGTGGGGGTCATTGCCATGGCTGGGGCAGCCAACGGCTTGCCGGCGCCCGAGCCAAAGAAGGCGGCGTCGCCGAAGGACATGACCCCGCCGTCAGCAGTGGCGATCCAGTAGCCCTGGCCGTCGGAAGTGGCGGTCAGGCTGACTGCCGGAGCAGCCAGGACCTTGCCGGCGCCCGAGCCGAAGGGCTTGGCGTCGCCGAAGGAGTTGACCCCACCGTCGGCGGTGACCAGCCAGTACCCGCCGCCGTCTGGGGTGGCCGTGAGACCGACCACCTTGCCGGTGAAGTGCTGGGGAGGCCCGGCAGAATAGGGGGCGGCGTCACCGAAGGGGTAGACGGTGCCGTCGGCGGTGGCCATCCAGTACCCCTGGCCGTCGGCAGTGGAGCCAACCGCCGGTGCCAGCAGCGCGGTCAGGGCCGATCCGCTGGCGTCGGGGGGCGGACCGGGCAGGGCGGGTATGGCTGCCGCCGAGGGGGGCGGCGAGGAGGGGACGGCCTGGCGGGCAGGAGCAGGAGGGGCGGGGGGGTGCGGCGTGGTCGTGGTGGTGGTGGCCGGCTTGGCGACGGTGGATGGGCAGGGACTGCCTGAGGTGGCCTGGGTGGCACCGCTCGATCCGGGCCGAGCGGTGGTGGTCGATGTGGAGGAGGCGGTCGTCTTGGTCGAGCAGCCCGCTGTGGTGGTGGGCGCTCCGGGCTTGTGGGGAGCGGTGGTGGTGGTGGGATGGGAGGTGCCGGAACCGCTGGCCGCGCCGGAGCCACTCTGGGCGCCAGCCCCTGGCGTGGTTACAGGCTGGGTAGTGGTAGTGCTGGCGGACTGGCTACCGGTTCCCAGGTTCGACCCCAGGAGCTGGCCGAGGGGGTCGAACAGGCTCGAGGTGGGCGACGGCGCTGCGGTCGGGGAGCCGGACGCTGCCGGTGGGCTGGCGCCGGCTGCTTGTACCGGACCACCTAGGGAGACGGCGCCGGCCAGGCCGACCAGCGTGAGCCCGGCGGCACCCGCAGTTCGGGCGCGTCGATTGGCTCTAGCCCCAGCTTTATCAACCATGGCGGGGCAGGCTAGCGCGCTTGTCGGTCGCCGTGTGGGGCGATCGGCCAAAAATGTCGATTTCGTGGCAATTGGCGCCTTGCCGTTCCCCTCGGGGCCGGTCGGCCTTGGTCAGGCGGGGATGGCGGTGGTCGGCAACCAGGTTGCCCGGTTGGTCTCGTAGGCACTTACCTCGTCGGCCCGGCGTTGGGTCAGGGCGATGTCGTCCAACCCCTCGACCAGGCGCCGCCTGGTGAACTCGTCCAAGGAGAAGGCCGCCTCGATCCCAGCCGCCGGTGCCTCCATAAAGCCACGCTCGACGTCAACCGTTACCTCCAGGTGAGGGTCGGCCGTCACTGCGTCCAAGAGTGTCCGAGCAACCACGGCATCCACTTCCACCGGCACCAGGCCAGCTTTGGTGGCGTTGGAGCGGAAGATGTCACCAAAGCAGGGAGAGACCACGGCCCGGAACCCATAGTCGACAAGAGCCCATACCGCGTGCTCACGGGAGGAGCCGACCCCAAAATTGGGCCCCGCCACCAGGATGCTCGCTCCCGCGAATTCGGCCTGGTTGAGCACGAAGTTGCGGTCGTCCCGCCACTCGGCGAACAGCCCGGCCCCGAACCCCGTCCGCTCCACCCGCTTGAGCCAGTCGCTGGGGATGATCTGGTCGGTGTCCACATCGGACCGATCAAGGGGGGCCGCAGTACCGCTGACCACGCTTACCGGTTCCATGTCTCTACCGTAGCTCCAAGCTCGGCGGGAGCCGCAAACCGCCCAGCCACAGCGGTGGCCGCGGCCACCGCTGGCGACACCAGGTGGGTACGCCCGCCCCGGCCCTGGCGGCCCTCGAAGTTGCGGTTCGACGTGGAGGCACACCGCTCGCCGGGGCTGAGCTTGTCGGGGTTCATGGCCAGGCACATCGAGCATCCGGCCTCCCGCCACTCGAAGCCGGCAGTCGAGAACACCCGGTCCAGCCCTTCCGCCTCGGCCTGAGCCTTGACCCGGCGCGAGCCCGGCACCACCAGCGCTCGAAGTCCGGGCCGTACCCGGTGGCCCTCCAGCACCGCCGCCGCCGCCCGCAGGTCCTCGATGCGAGCATTGGTACACGACCCGATGAAGACGGTGTCTACGGGGATGTCCCGCACCGCCGTGCCCGGGCTGAGGCCCATGTAGGCCAGGGCCCGGGCGGCGGCCTCACGTGCTGCCGGCTCGGCATAGGTATCGGGGTCGGGCACCTTTCCCTCCAGGGGCACCACCTGGGCCGGGTTGGTTCCCCAGGAGACATGAGGCGACAGCTCGGTGACGTCGATCTCCACGGCGGTGTCGAAGGTGGCGTCGGGATCGGTGGGCAGGCCCCGCCAGTCGTCCAGGGCCGCCTCCCAGGCCGTTCCCTGGGGAGAATGGCGCCGTCCCTCCAGATAGGCAAAGGTGATGTCGTCGGGAGCGATCATGCCGGCCCGGGCGCCACCCTCGACGCTCATGTTGCACACTGTCATCCGGCCCTCCATGGACATGGAGCGGATGGTCGAGCCCCGGTACTCGATGATGTGGCCCATGCCGCCGCCGGTGCCGATGCGGCCGATGATGGCCAGGATGACGTCCTTGGCCACTACCCCAGGCGCCAGCTCGCCGTCCACCGTCACCGACATGGTTCTCGGGCGGCGCTGGGGAAGGGTCTGGGTGGCCAGCACATGCTCGACCTCACTGGTTCCGATGCCAAAGGCCAGTGCGCCCAGTGCGCCGTGGGTGTCGGTGTGGCTGTCCCCGCACACGATGGTCATGCCCGGTTGGCTCAGGCCCTGTTCGGGGCCGATGATGTGTACGATGCCCTGGTCGGCGTGACCCATGGGGTAGACGGTGATGCCGTACTCGGCGCAGTTGGTGGCCAGCACCTCGAGCTGGCGAGCCGAGATGGGATCGGCCACCGGCGCCAGGATGTCGAGAGTGGGAACGTTGTGGTCAGCGGTGGCCAGGGTGAGGTCCGGCCGGCGCACACGGCGTCCGGCCAGGCGCAGTCCCTCAAAAGCCTGCGGAGAGGTGACCTCGTGGATCAGGTGGAGGTCGATGTAGAGCAGGTCGGGCTCACCCTCTGGTGAGCAGACCACGTGGCGCTCCCAGACCTTGTCCGAGAGCGTCCGGGCGCCGGTCACCCTCCGACCTCGACTATCTCCACCGTCAGGGCCCCGCCCGGAGCCTGGTACTCGACGGTCTGGCCGGCGCCCCGTCCCATGAGCGCCTGGCCCAGGGGCGAGCCAGGGGAGATCACCGCGACGTCGTCACGGCGCTCTTCGATGGACCCGATCAGGTAGCGCTCCACCTCGTCGTCGCCCTGGTAGCGCAGGCCGACGACCGTCCCGGTGGAGATCGAGTCTCCCAGGCGACCGGCGTCCACCACCTCCGCCTTGCCCAAGAGGGCCTGGAGCTGGCGGATGCGGGCTTCCATCTTGCCCTGGCTGTCCCTGGCCGCGTGGTAGTCGCCGTTCTCCGACAGATCGCCCAGGGCCCTGGCTGTCTCGATGGCCCCGGCGATCTCCACCCGCCCGCGACTGGTCAGGTCCTCGAGCTCGGCCACCAGGCGACGGTGGGTCTCGGTGGACAATTGGATATCGCTCATTACCATCGAGGCTATCGTCCGAGTGCACCTGGCGGTTCTTCATCAGCCTCGCCGGATGTCGGGAGAAAAGGTTTGTCACGATACAGGGTTGGCCTCATCGGGGGCGATGGCATAGGCCCGGCGGTAATGGCCGAGGCCCTCAAGGTGGTGGACGCGGCCGGGGTCGAGCTGGACACCGTCGATTACGACCTGGGCGCCGACCGCTACCTGCGTACCGGGGAGATCCTGTCCGACGCGGTGCTGACCGAGTTGGGCGGCCTGGATGCCATCCTCCTGGGAGCGGTGGGCCCACCGCTTGGGAGCCGGGCGGTGCCGGCCGGGGCGCTGGAGCGGGGCCTGCTGTTGCGGCTTCGCTTCGAGCTCGACCTCTACGTCAATCTCCGGCCGTTCACCTCGGGAGCCGGGTCGCTGCACCCGGGCCTGGACTTCGCCGTCGTGCGAGAGAATACGGAGGGCGTCTACGCCGGGGAGGGTGGCTGGCTGCGACGGGGGACACCGGCCGAGGTGGCCACCCAGGGATCGGTCAACACCCGCTTCGGAGTGGAGCGGTGCGTCCGCTATGCCTTCGAGTTGGCCGCCTGCCGGTCTCGCCAGCACCTGACCCTCGTCCACAAGACCAATGTGCTCACCTTCTCCGGGGATCTCTGGCAGAGAACCTTCGACCTGGTGGCGGCCGAGTACCCGGGAGTGGGGACCGCGTACCAGCACGTGGACGCGGCCTGCATCCACCTGGTGGAGTCTCCCCAGCGCTACGACGTGATCGTCACGGACAACCTGTTCGGTGACATCCTCACCGACCTGGCGGGGGCGGTGACGGGAGGGATCGGCCTGGCCGCCTCGGCCAACCTCAACCCGGCCCGCACCGGGCCCTCGCTGTTCGAGCCGGTCCACGGGGCGGCCCACGACATAGTGGGCTCGGGCCGAGCCAACCCATTGGCCGCCATACGCTCGGCGGCCCTGATGCTCGATCACCTGGGAGAGGCTGAGGCGGCGGCGCGAGTCACCAAGGCGGTCATCGAGTGGGCCGCCGAGCCGCCGACCACGGCTGGCCAGCAGGATTGGGTTACCGCTCTGAGCACAGCCGAGATCGGCGATGCCATCGCAGAAAGGGTGTAGCCATGCCAATTGCCGCTACCGAGAAGATCTGGATGGACGGTGAGCTGGTGGACTGGGGGGCGGCCCGGATCCACGTGCTCTCTCACACCCTCCACTACGGCTCGGGCGTCTTCGAGGGTGTCCGGGCCTACATGACTTCGGCGGGACCCGCTGTTTTTCGCCTGTCCGACCACATCACCAGGCTGCTGGACTCGGCGCGGGTGTTCCTCATCGACGTGCCGTTCTCCCACTCGGAGCTGGTGTCGGCGGTCAAGCAGGTGGTGGCGGTGAATGGCTTGAATGCCTGTTACATCCGCCCGATCGTCTATCTGGGCTATGGCGAGATGGGGCTCAACCCGTTGCCGTGCCCGGTCAGCGTGGCCATCGCCGCCTGGGAGTGGGGGACCTACCTGGGCGACGAGGGAGTGGCGTCGGGAGTCCGGGCCAAGATCAGCTCGTGGCAGCGCCACGACCCCAATGCCGTGCCTCCGGCGGCCAAGGGAACCGGGATGTATGTCAACTCCTCGCTGGCCAAGGTGGAGGCGCTCAAGGCCGGCTACGACGAGGCCATCTTGCTGTCACCTCAGGGTTACGTGAGTGAGTGCACCGGAGAGAACCTGTTCGTGGTGAAGGGTGGCCGGATCGTCACCCCGCCGGTGTCGGCCGGGGCGCTGGAGGGGATCACCCAGGCGTCGGTCACCACCATCGCCAGGGACGTTGGTCACCCGGTCGAGGTGGCCAACCTGCTCCGTACGGACCTGTACCTGGCCGACGAGGTGTTCCTGTCAGGTACCGCGGCCGAGGTGGTGCCCATCCGGTCGGTGGACGACCGGTTGGTGGCCGACGGCAAACCGGGACCGGTGACCCGCCAGATCCAAGAGGTCTTCCACGCCGCAGTACGCGGTGAGGTGGCCCAGTACAAGGACTGGTGTGAGCATGTCGGCTAGTGGTCGGGGATGCCAGGTCCGGGGGCGGGGCATGGCCGGCATCGCCGGCATCGCCGGCATCACCGGTATGGCCGGGGGCGGAGGTGAGTCGTGACCCAGCCTGACTACGTACCCGTGACCAGCGGCAATCAGGTTCGCCCGGTGGATCTGCTGCCGACACCAGCGCCCTGGAACGCCGACCGACCGGGCGAGGTCCGCGGGGCCACCCAACCGTCGGGCGCGGGCATGGGCACTCCCGGGCCAGACCAGGGGTACGCGCTGCACCTGGCAGGCCACTTCGCAGACCGGCTGGTGCTGTGCGAGGGCGAGCGGGCCGAGGACTCGATGGCCGGCTGCCTCGGAGCGGTCCTGCGACGAGCGGCCCTCTTTGGACGCGCACCAGTGATCCACGACTGGACTGTGGCCCTTACCGTGTGGGGCTTCCTCGGCACGGCCCCCGAGGATCTGGTCGCCTACCGCCGCCCGTTGTTTCTGGGCGCCTCCCACGACTACTGGGACCAGCGGGTCATCACCGACCTGGTGCCGGCGACGACCTTGCGCCTCGCCCCAGAGCGGGCTCGGGAGGGCCTGGGCGAGTGGCGCCGGCTGCTGGTGGTTCCCCCTGCTCCCACAGCTTGATCCCGCCCAGGATCCCGGCGGCGTTGTCGACCAGGGTGACGCCGTCGGGGACGTGGCCCCTCAAACGGGACGAGTTGCCCCCTCCTATGAACAAGTGGTCGTAGTGGAGCAGGGAGTAGAGGACATCGATGGCACGCACCACCCGGCGCCGCCACTTCTTGTTGCCCGCCCGCAGGCGGGCGGCCTCCCCCAGGCGCTCGTCGTAGGTCTGGCCCTTGGCCAGCGGGTGATGGGCCAGCTCCAGGTGGGGGGCCAGCCGGCCCTGCCAGTACAGCCCCGTCCCCACACCCGTGCCCAGGGTCACCACCAGCTCCAGCCCCTGACCGGACACCACCGCGCCACCCTGCAAGTCGGCGTCATTGGCTACTCGGATGGGACGACCGAGCCTGGTACCCAGCGCCTCGGCCAGGTCGAACCCGGACCAGGCGTCCGCCAGGGCGGCATCAATGCTCGTTCCTGGCCCCTCGGTGGTGACGAAGTGAGGCGCGGTCAGTACGTGGCCGTCTCGAATGACTCCGGGAAACCCGACCGACACCCGGTGGTAGGAAGCCGGCGCGGGCGCCCCACCTCGGGCGTCGAAGGCGCCGACCAGATCGGCCACCGTGTCGATCAGGTGCTCGGGCGCCATGGGATAGGTGGTGACCACCCGGGCCCGAGCGGTCGCCATCCTGCCGTTGGAATCCAGCACGGCGGCCTTGATCCCGGTACCGCCGATGTCGATGGCCAGGGTGGACGGAGCCGGTGCCCGCTCCGAGGAGACGGCGGCCGGCGGGCGAGATGACAGTTCCACGCGCCGAGCGTACTCCGGGAGGCGTTAGCGTCGATGCAGTGACCGAGGGACCCAGGGTTCGCTTCGCCCCTTCGCCCACCGGTTACGTCCACGTTGGGTCGGCTTGGACGGCCTTGTTCAACTGGTTGTTCGCCCGGGGTCAGGGTGGCACCTTCGTGTTGCGCATCGAGGACACCGACGAGCAGCGCAACCGAGAGGAGTGGGTGGAGGGGATCTGCTCGGGCCTGACCTGGCTGGGGCTCGACTGGGACGAGGGCCCTTACCGCCAGTCCGAGCGGCGTTCGCTCTACGACGAGGCGGTGGCCAGGTTGTTGGCCGCCGGCGCGGTCTACTGGTGTGATTGCACGAGGGAAGCGGTGGAGGCCCGCAGCGGGGCCAGGCCGGGCTACGACGGGTGGTGCAGGGACCGGGGCCTCGGGCCGGGGCCGGGGCGGGCGCTGCGCCTGCGGGTGCCCCGACCGGGCGTGACCAGCTTCGAGGATGTCATCCGGGGCACGGTCACGGTGGCCAACCAGGCCCTCGACGACTTCGTGGTGGCCAAGTCCTCCGGAGCGCCGCTGTTCCTGCTGGCCAACGTGGTGGACGACATGGACATGGGGATCACCCACGTGATCCGAGCCGAGGACCACCTGACCAACACCTCCAAGGCCGTCCTGCTGTGGGCCGCCTTGGGCGGCGGCCCTCTGCCCGCCTTCGCCCACCTCCCCCTGCTGGTCAACGATCGGCGCCAGAAGCTGTCCAAGCGTCGCGACGACGTGGCCCTCGAGTGGTACCGGGACCAGGGCTACCTGCCGGGGGCATTGCTCAATTATCTGGCCCTGCTGGGCTGGGGCCCCGAGGACGGCCGGGAGGTGCTGAGCCTGGAGGAGCTGGTGGGTGAATTCAGGCTGACCGCGGTCGGCCACTCTCCCGCCTTCTTCGACGTGGTCAAGCTCACCCACCTCAACGGCGTCTACATCCGGGCCATGCCGGTAGGTGAGTTCGTGGACGCCTGCCGGCCCTGGTTGGCGCGTGGTCCCTGGCTGCCCGGGGCCTTCGACCAGGCCGCCTTCGACCGGATGGCTCCGCTGGTCCAGGAGCGGGTGTCCACCCTCGGGGAGGTCCCTGGATGGGTGGATTTCCTGTTCCTTGGTCAGCCGGTGATCGACAAGGCGTCATGGGACAAGGCGGTGGCCAGCAACTCCAATGCCGAGAAGATCCTGGAGTCCGCTCTGGATCGCTACGGCACATGCCGATGGGAGGCCCAGGAGCTTCATCAGGTCACCCTGGAGCTGGGCGAGGGGCTGGGGCTCAAGCTGGCTCGTACCCAGGCTCCGGTTCGGGTGGCGGTGACCGGACGCAGCGTGGGCCCGCCGTTGTTCGAGTCCCTCGAGGTGCTGGGCCGGGAGAGGACGGCCGACCGTCTGACGGCCGCCCTGGTCAGGCTCCGAGGGGAGCTGGACTGATTTGCTGGGGGTACTGAGCCCCCTTCGTCTGGTTCGCCGGGTGGTGGTTGGCGTGCTGGTGGCCCTGGTCGCCTACCTGTTGGTCACGGCCGTGCAGGTCTGGTTGGCCTCCCGGCGCGACGAGGCTCGTCCCGCCCAGGCCATCGTGGTGCTGGGTGCTGCCCAGTACAACGGCCTGCCCTCGCCCGATCTGGCCGCCCGGCTCTCCCACGCCCTGGCCCTCTGGCACCAGCGGCTGGCGCCGAGGATCGTGGTCACCGGCGGCGGGGAGCCTGGTGATCGCTATACGGAGGCCAGCGCCTCCGCCGACTACCTCCTGGCCCGAGGTGTGCCCGACTCCGACCTGCTCCGAGAGGTGGAGGGACGCAATACCTACGAGTCGCTGGCGGCCACCGCTGCGTTCCTCCACCGGCGGGGAGTCACTGAGGTTGTGTTGGTGTCCGACCCGTTCCACATGGCCAGGGTCAACGACATCGCCGACCAGGTAGGCCTCACTGGGTACCCCTCCCCGACGCAGACCTCACCGATCACGGGGACGGCAGTGGTGCCCTACTTCGCCAAGGAGACGGCGGCGGTGGCCGTCGGACGGGTGATCGGCTTTCGCCGCCTCGAGTACCTCCATCCCGTGGTGGGCGCGATGCGCGGCCGTCGGTGAACACTTGGGTTGTCGACCGGGCTAGCCTGGTCTGGCCGTTCGGGGGTGGTGTAATCGGCAACACAGCAGGTTCTGGTCCTGTCGTTGGGGGTTCGAGTCCTCCCCCCCGAGCTCCGGACGGACCAACCGGTCCGGCCTGGCCCCATCGTCTAGAGGCCTAGGACATCACCCTCTCAAGGTGGAGACACGGGTTCGAATCCCGTTGGGGCTGCTGCGCTGCTACTGCTGCAAAACTCCAGTTCAAAGGACACAAGCGTAACCGGTCCGGGGCCTGGGGCCTTGCTGGTAACGGCCAGCCAGCCTGTGGGCCCAACACCTCCGCCGGGGTGGAGCTGGGCCAGTGCACGGGCCTCGCCTGAGCCGCCGGCCTTGCCTGAGCCGACCGTCGTGGCACCGGCACTGTGGCACGAAACCGTGTCGGCTAGGTCATGTCGGGGGTCGAGTTGCTCGACCGCATCGTAGAGTCGGGGCTTGCACTCGGAGACGGGGATGATTGTTACCCAACGAGCCTGTTGGGTAAGCTGCCAGCATGTCCACAGGCACCGACGGGAACGATCGTAGCGCTGGACGCTCGGCTGCAGCCCCGAAGACGACCAAGGTCACCGCCGGGCGCAGCTCGCCAGCCGCACGTCGAGGGTCGATCTCGGTGCCGCAACCTCGACGAGCCGCATGGGAGCCCGACCGGAGAACCGCCTTCGTCGTCGGCGTGCTCGGAAATGGGCGGACTGCCGAATTGCTCGGCGTCTCGAAGAGCCAGCCGAGCCGCTGGAAGACTGCAGCCGAAGTCCCTGCCCCTGTGACCGCCTCTCGACTCATCGACCTTGATGCCGTCTTGGCCAAGCTGGTCCTGCTTTGGGACCGATCGTTGGCGGACGCCTGGCTAACGGGCAGCAACCCCTACCTCGACGGCGCTCGACCGATCGACGTGCTCGCCATGGCCGGAGCAGCCGACGTGCTCCGGGCGATCGACGAGGAGGCGTCCGGGGCGTACGCGTAGTGCTTCTCTACCGGGTCTGTGACCATTTGCCATCCGCCAACCCTGGGGCAGCCGGCCATCCGCTGTACGTATACCCAGCCCAGGGTTCTGGCCTGTGGGACAACCCGCACCTCTACCTCGCCCGCTACCTGGCTCGCAACCCCGAGGCGGCCGTGGCCGAGGCGTTCGGCACCCTCCGGGTCTGGACGCCGGCGATGCTGCACGCCCCGGGCCTACCGGGCTCCGAGAAGCTGATCGTCACGTTTTCGTTCGACACCGAGACCCATCCGCTGCTCGACCTCGACGACGCCCGCGAACTCGTCCAACGATCGCTGCGCCCGACTCAGGTTGTGATCCGCGACCGGCCGTTCACCCAGAGCGTCGCCGCCTCAGTGTTTGCCGAAGGTCGCTGGGCAGGACTGGGATGGTGGTCCTTCTACCGCCCCGAGTGGCCGGTCGCCGTGCTGTGGGACGAGACCACCTTGGGAGTGCTCCACATGGAGGAGATCGTCAACCATCCCGCGCTCGAACAGGCCGCTGCCCGGCTCCACAAGGTAAGAGACGGAATCTGATCGGCCCTCGGCGCTCGTCAGAGTCTACGCTGACCAGGGTGGTTCCCGAGTGACCTCTGGCCCGGGTGACGTCGGGAGCGACGAAGAGCCGGCCAGCCTGCAATTTCTCCTCGAGGTGGACCAGCCGCAACTACCGGCTGGCCCTGACTGGGCCGGCTGCGATCCGTCCGTCGTCGACCTGGTCGCCTTCCTCCGCCAACTGGAGGCCAGCCTCCGCTTCCACCGGGACACCGGCTTCGGCCGCATCTTTCACCCTGGCCGGTTCTCCCTGCGGGAGAATGTACCGACTGACAGCCTGCACGTGATTGTCGACGAGAATCACATCGCAGCCCACGTGGACCGGGTGTCACCCCTCGGCGTGCGGCCCCAACGCCGAATGAGGTACTCGGTGTGGCGCACGGCAGCCCACAACCTGGCCGGTATGGCCGAGGGCTTCGTCCGGCTGGTGCGCGGCCGGCAGGGCGACCATCGTTCTGAGCTCGACTGCGAGTGGTTGCGGGACCCGTCTCACGGCGTCCCCCGGGCGAGCGACCTTCTCGACCCGCAGGGGTCGGCCTGGAGCGTGCAGATGGAGGCACGGGTGGGCGGAGTGCTCAACGAGGCTCGCCTTCGCCGAGCTCTGGTCGCGGTGCTCGGTCGCCAGTCGTTCGACCACGACCCGCTCTGGGTCGTTGGTTGTCCCGACCAGGCGTCCCTGGACTCCGCTCGGGCGCAACTGCAGAGCCACCCGGCTGAGATGACGGCATGGCCACCGCTGCGGGCTGCGTTGGTCCGGCGACGAGGTGGCGACGTGTTCATGCTCAACGTCAATCACGCCACCGCCGACGGTGTCGGTGCCCTGCAGCTGATGCGGGGCATCGCCTCCTCCTACGCCACCGGCAACGCTCCGCAGCCGCCGCTCGACCTGCCGGCGGTAGGCGATCTCCCGGTGCGACCGGCCTCGCCGCCGGTATCGGTCGGCCAGGCGCACTACCACGCGGCGGTGGAGCGCCTGCGTGACCTCTTGGCGCGACCCGCCCAGCTGGCGCCGGACGGAGGCAGCGCCGGTCCCGCCTTTGGTTTCCACCTGGTGTGCCTGTCGGACGACCAGACCCGCCGGGTGGTAGACGTCGACCGGCCCGGCACCAGTAGGCACATCATGTTGGCCGGTCTCCACCTCGCCATCGGCGAGTGGAACGCCAGGCACGGCGCGCCCGGTCGCAGGGTGGGGGTCCTGGTCCCCGTCAACCTCCGGCCCCCTGAGTGGCCGGAGCAGAGGGTGGGCAACTTCTCGGTCACCGCTCGGGTGTCGACCAGTCGCCGTCACCGCCGCGGCCCCGCGGCTGCCCTCAAAGCAGTGACCGCCCAGACCACCCGCAACCGGCGGTCCCGTACCGGTACGGCCCTGCTGGCGGCTCTGGAGCGATCCGGCCTGGTCCCCCTGTGGTGCAAGCAGTCGGTCGTCGTCCTCCAGTCGGTCACCCGCAATTACCTGGTTGACACCGCCCTGCTGGCCAACCTGGGAGGGCTGGAGGAGGCGCCCTCCTTTGGAGGCGAGGCTGGCGAGACACTGGATGTGTGGCTCTCGTTGCCGGCCCGGACGCCTCTGACGCTGTGTGTCGGAGCGATAGCGGTCTCCGGACGCCTCCATCTGGTCGTGCGGTACCCCAGTCAGGTCTTCAGTGCCGAGGCTGCCAGCCGGTTCACCGATTGCCTGGTGGCCGAGATGGCGCGAGTGGCCGAGATGGTGCGAGTGGCCGAGATGGCGCGAGTGGCCGAGATGGCGCGAGTGGCCGACAGCCGCTCGGGCCGCCGCTACCAGGGGCCAAGCCGCGGGGTCAGCCGGGCTGATCCCACTTCACGTCGAACCCGAGGAGGGACCTGAACCGCTCGACCAGCTCTTCGTCGCTCAGGTCAGACGTAGCCGCTCGGTGTCCCTTGGGTTCGGGCCCGTAGACCTCGGCCGCGATCTCGAGCTCCTGTTCCATCGACCAACCGTCGGGGCTCTCTCGCAGCCGGTCAAGAGAGTCACCGTCGTCGCCCATGCTGACCACCTCCTTGAACACTCGAGAATGTAGTACTCTCACCAGGAGACAGTCCCGTCCGGGACCGTCGAGGTCGAGTGCGAGGCGCCCCAGCGCAGGTTCCGCTTTTCGAAGCGTGCGGCCACAGCATCAACGGCCACTCCCGCAGAAACTACGCCCGTATCGAACCACGCCCGTATCGAAAAGGAACTCGTAACTTGCCAACTACCTCTGGCGCTGGCGGTTCGCCGCGCCGTAACCGTCCTCGTCCGGCACGCCAGCACGTGCCTCAGCCGGCTCCCCAATACGAGGTTGTCGACGCCGTGCCGGCGGCTACCACCTTCGCCGAGCTCGGCGTCCCAGCGTCGATCGTCACCGCCCTGGACCGGGCCGGGTGCACGACGCCGTTCCCCATCCAGGCCGCCACCCTGCCCAGCTCGCTGGCCGGCCGTGACGTGCTGGGTCGGGGCCGCACCGGCAGCGGCAAGACAGTGGCCTTCGCCGTGCCGATCGTGATGGCGGTGGCGGCGTCGACTGCCGGCCGGCGGTCTGGCTCGCCCCGGGCCCTGGTGGTGGTGCCGACCCGGGAGCTGGCTGCCCAGGTGGCCGCCACCATCGGTCCTCTGGCAGCGGCGATGGGACTGAGAGTGGCCACCGTCCACGGCGGGGTCAGCCAGGGGCCCCAAGTGGCGGCTCTGCGCAAGGGCGTCGATGTCCTGGTGGCCTGTCCCGGACGGCTCGAGGACCTCATCCAGCAGCGTCACTGCTCCCTGACGGCGGTCGAGGTCTGCGTGCTCGACGAGGCCGACCACCTGGCCGACCTGGGCTTCTTGCCGGCCGTGAAACGGTTGCTGGAGCAGACGCCAGCGGGCGGTCAGCGCCTCCTGTTCTCTGCCACCCTTGATCGGGCTGTGGATGCCCTGGTGCGCCGGTACCTCAGCCATCCGGTGATCCACTCGGTGGACGCGCTCGACTCCATCCCACCAGAGCTGGAACATCACACCTTTAGCGTCACCGTCAGCGACAAAGCGGCGGTGGTGCGCGAGCTGGCATCCGGCCGAGAGCGCAGCTTGCTGTTCACCCGTACCAAGCACGGGGCCAAGAAGCTGGCCAGCGATCTGAACGGCCATGGCATTCCCACCGTCGACCTCCACGGGAACCTCTCTCAGGCCCGACGCGACCGCAACCTGGCCGCGTTCGCCGGCGGATCGGCCCGGGTGCTGGTCGCCACCGACATTGCCGCCCGCGGCATCCATGTGGACGACATCGCCCTGGTAGTTCACGTCGACCCCCCGACCGAGCACAAGGCATACCTGCACCGATCGGGGCGCACTGCTCGAGCTGGCGCACGCGGCACGGTGGTGACGGTCATCCTGCCGGACCAGGCCCGCGAGGTGGCGTCCATGATCCGCCAGGCTGGCATCCGCCCCACCGCGGCCCGCATCTCGCCCGGGGATCCCCAGACCGTCGCCCTGACCGGCCCGCATGCCGAACGTGTCTCTCGCCCCCAGGCAGTGGTGCCCCCATCCCGACAAGCTCCAAGACGCAATGCAATGGTCCCCACCGCCGGTAGGGCCTCCAAGCCCAGGAGCCCTTCGCAGACCTCGGGGCGGCATTCCCAGCAAGCGTCCCAGCAAGCGTCCCAGCACTCTTCCCACCAATCGTCCCGGCACTCGTCCCGGCGCCGGGCCCGGTAGCCCAGCAGTCGCCCGAGGTCAGGGCATGGCCTCGCGTAGCCTGTTGGTGCCACCAAAAGCCGCCAATCCATCACGCGCCAAGGAGAGTGCCCATGTCTGCAGATCTCAGCCACATCCTCGCTGAGGAGCACCAGGCCATCGCCGGGCTGTTGGAGGCGTTGGCGACCGAACGCCACGATCGCTTTCCGCTGGCCCACCGCCTGATCGACGCATTGGCATCCCACACCGCGGCCGAGCAGCAGGTTCTCTACCCTGGCATGCGCGACATCGTGCCCGGGGGCATCGAGATGGCCAACCAGGCTCAGGTCGATCACCAAGCCATGCGGGCGGCCCTGATAGGCCTGGAGGACAGCCATCCGGGCGAGGCAGAGTTCGAGGAAGCCCTGGTCACTCTCCGGGCCGAGCTGGAGGCCCATGTGCCGGTCGAGGAGAACGAGATATTGCCGGCGCTGCGAGCGGTCATCGGCACCGACAAGATGGAAGAGCTGGGGGCCCTCTACCTGCAGATCAAGGAGAACATCCCCTCGGGCCTTCAGGGGTTGCCAGCCGACATGCCGACGCCCCAATTTCGGCCCTGGTAGGGCCGGTGCTGCTGGTCAGCCGGGCAGCTTGGACGCCAGCACGTCGACCGGCTTGATCACGGGCGGCGACGCGAACAGATCACCAGCCGACGCCTTCTCCATCAGGGCGGCCGCGATGGGCCCCTCGAGATGTGCCTGACGGCCGGGCTGGCCTGGGAAGAAGTCCACGATCCCGAACGTCGACGCGTCGATCTTGATGGCGAACCATGCGGTGGTGTCCGACTCGGCCTGAGCCAAGGGCAGGGCACTCTCCAGGAACGCCGCCACCTCGTCCTCCTTGCCGGGCCTGGCCTCGACCGTAACGAGCAATCCGACACTGACCACTGGGGGCTCCTCCTGTTGGTGCTGCGACGTGGTGGAAACGACTGGTTGGCAAGCTACTGCAGTTGGTGTCGGTAGCGTCGGCGCCGTTCGAGCGGGCCAATGCTGGGCCTGGCAATATATTGAGCATGTGGGCAATATTGAGCATGTGGGCGGGGCAGTTGCCATGACCACCCGGACCGGGTGCCGTTGGGCGGAGATGGCCGCTGGGGTTGCGTTGGCGGCCGTAGCGCTGACCGCCTGCGGCGGCTCTTCGACTGCGAGCCACGTCGCCCACCCGGGCACTACCACCAGCAGCACTTATGGCTCAATTCCGCTCCCGCCAAATACCAACGTCGGGGGATTCCCTGCGTCCACCGTCCCAGGCGGGGCCAGTACGACCACCAAGATGGTCCGTCCAGGCGCCACCCGCACAACGGCTGGCGTCACGGCTGGCGTCACGGCTGGCGGACGCTGCCTGGCCAGCCAGCTCCAGGGGTCGCAGGGCACAGGCCAGGGCGCGGCTGGGCACATCGTGGGGGCATTCGTGCTACGGAACTCCTCCGCCAGCCCCTGCACCCTGAATGGCTACCCCGGCCTGCAGATGCTCGACGGCAAGAGGCACCCGCTGCCCACCGTGGTGGTGAGAGGAGCGGCCATGGGCCTCCCGGCCGTCCCGCCCGCCCTGGTAAACCTCACACCGGGAGGGTCAGCTTCCTTCTCGCTCGCCTACGAGGACGTCCCGATCGGCAACGAGGGACCCTGTCCGACCTCGGCCCAGCTGGAGATCACACCCCCCAACGACTTCGACCACCTGGTCGTACACGCCACCCTCAGCCCGTGCAGCGGGGGGAAGATCACCGTTTCGCCGGTGGTGGCGGGGACCAACGGAGTGCAGGGCCACTAGCTGAGGCACTGGCGCCGGCCACGCCGGGCACCGGCAAAAGGCGGGCACCGGCTGAGTGGTCATTCTGGGCCATGTCGGATTTGGTCATCCGACCTGACGAGGCGGCCGGTAACATAGACTCAAGACAGGGCCTCGGGGGTTGATGTAGCTGAGGCGGTGTTCCCCAGCCACTGCCGGTGCCGTCAGCCCCCGGGTCCCGTCAGCCGTGGAGAGGCCAGCGCTGCGATCTCAGGCGGTCATGTCCTTGATCTCGGCGACCGCCTCCAGGGTGGCTTGGTCGGCGGCGCTTGGCTGGAACAAGGTCTGCATGGCCATCAGCTTGGAAATGTCACCTTCGGTCTTGATCTTGCCGCTCATGAACGCCTGCATCCCGCTCTGGACGTTGCCGTCCACGTAGACCTCCTTGGCGGTGGCGTAATCCATGGTGACGGTCACGTCCGGGGCCTCCAGGTGCCCGAGCTCGATCTCGAGCTCGCCGGAGGAAGTGTCCATGCGGGCTTCTATGGTCCCGCTCCCAAAGGGGACCTCGGTGATCACCTGGTTCATCCTCACCATGAGCCCTGCAGTCGGCCTGGCGCTGCCGTACTTCTCGTGGATCTTGCGGGCCTCCTCGATCCACTCCGAACTGAGGAAGGGGTACTTGGCCACGCGGCGACGCTCCTTTGGGAAACCTGTCGCCCGAACCATAGCGCCGGTGAGCTGGAGCGCCGTTATCCTCTAGCGCGTGAGCGCCCCAGTGATGGCCGGGGCTCAGTCGCTCTCCATCGGCGGTGGCCCCGATGCAGTGTTGGTGCTCCACGGCTTCACCGGCAACCCGCAGTCGATGGGCGAGCTGTCCCGCGCCATGGCTGGCGCCGGCCTCACAGTCGAAGTGCCGCTGCTGCCAGGTCACGGCACGGCGATCGAGGACATGATCCCCACCCGGTGGGCCGATTGGTCGAGGGCGGCCGAGGACGCCCTGGTGGAGCTGTCCAGTCGATCCGAGCGAGTCGCGGTGGTTGGGTTGTCGATGGGCGCGACCCTGGCCGCCTGGTTGGCCACCCGACACCCCGAGGTTGGTGCGATGGTCCTGATCAACCCAATGCTGGACCCGCCGGCAGCCAGCTTTCGGGACATCATGAATGGATTGCTGGATGCGGGTATCGAGGTCGTGCCCGGGCCTGGCTCGGACATCATCCAGCCGGGCGTGACCGAGCTGGGTTACGACGGGGCACCCCTGGCGGCCGCCCTCTCGCTGTTTGGTGCGCTGGACGACCTGGCCGGCCAGCTCGACCGGATCCGCTGCCCGGTGCTGTTGTTCTCCAGTCGCCACGATCACGTGGTGCCCTCAGAGTCGGGTGATCTGGCCGTCCAGAGAATCGGGGGGCCCATCGAGCGAATTTGGCTGGAGAACAGCTCACATGTGGCCACGCTGGACCAGGACCGAACCGAGCTGGAGACCCGAGCGGTGGCCTTCGTGATAGGAGCCCTCTCGGCGGTACCATGAATGAGGTGCCCGGACCGATAACCAGAGCTGAAGTCGCCCACGTGGCCCGACTGAACCGGTTGGTCCTCTCCGAGGACGAGCTGGATGCCTACGCCGGCCAATTGAGCGCAGTGCTCGAGTACGCGGCGGACATCGCTGCGCTGGACACCACCGGGGTGATGCCCACTGCCCATCCGCTACCGGTCAGCAATGTCTGGCGGGACGACGTCGTTCGTCCCGGTCTCGATCGGGCCGAGGTCCTGGCTCAGGCGCCGTCTGCCGAGGACAACCGCTTCAGGGTGCCCCCGATCCTGGGTGAGCTGCCTTGAGCGCCTTGGAGCTGGCCGCCGCGGTGCGCTCGGGGGCCAGCTCGGCGCGCCAGATCACCGAGGAGCACCTGGCGCGCATCGAGGCCTCCGAGGCGGAGATCCATGCCTTCAATCTGATTACCGCCGAGGTGGCCCGCCGCACCGCCGACGCCATCGACCAACAGGTGGCGCAGGGAGAGGACCCGGGCCCATTGGCGGGTGTGCCCGTGGCCCTCAAGGACAACCTGTGCACCAGGGGCGTCCCCACCACCTGCTCGTCGCGCATCCTGGAAGGTTGGGTGCCTCCCTACGACGCAACCGTGGTGGCCCGATTGAGGACCGCCGGGGCGGTCATGGTCGGCAAGGCCAATCTGGACGAGTTCGCCATGGGCTCGTCCACCGAGAACTCGGCCTTCGGCCCGACACGGAACCCGCGGGACTCCAGCCGGGTGCCGGGAGGCTCGAGTGGGGGAAGCGCGGCGGCGGTAGCGGCCAATTTCGCGCCCATTGCTCTGGGGTCCGATACGGGTGGATCGATCCGCCAGCCGGCCGCGCTGTGTGGAGTGGTGGGGGTGAAGCCCACCTACGGCCTGGTGTCACGGTACGGGCTGGTGGCCTTCGCCAGCTCCCTGGACCAGGTCGGGCCGCTGGCGGCCACGGTGGCGGATGCGGCCGCGGTCCTGGAGGTGGTGGCCGGCCACGACCCGGCCGACTCGACCTCGTTGCGCCAACCAGCTCCGGACCTGGCGACGGCGATGACTCAAGGGGTCGCGGGGCTGCGCATCGGCGTGGTGAGCGAGCTGATGAAGGGCTCGGTGGACGTGGACGCCCGGGTCAGGGAGGCGGCAGGGGCCCTGGCCAAGGCGGGGGCCGACGTCCAGGAGGTGTCGGTACCGGCCGTGGCCCACGGCCTGTCCGCCTATTACCTGATCGCCCCGGCCGAGGCGTCGTCCAACCTGGCCCGCTATGACGGCGTGCGCTACGGCCTGCGGGTGGACGGGCCCGATGTCACGACCATGTACAGCGCCACCCGGGCGGCGGGGTTTGGTCCCGAGGTCAAGCGCCGGATCATGTTGGGGGCCTACGCCCTGTCGGCCGGATACTACGACGCCTACTACGCCCAGGCCCAGCGAGTCCGAACCCTCATAATCGACTCGTTCGGGGCGGCTTACCGGCGTTTTGACGCCCTACTGGCCCCCACCGCCCCGACCACCGCCTTCCGGTTGGGCGAGAAGACCGGCGACCCGCTGACCATGTACCTCTCCGATGTGTGCACCATCGCCGCCAACCTGACCGGTCACCCGGCCATGAGCGTCCCCTACGGCGTCGGCGATGACGGGCTGCCGGTCGGGGTCCAGGTGCTGGCGCCGGCCCTGGGCGAGCCGGTCATGTTCCGGGTGGCGGCCGCGTTGGAAACTGCGGCAGGTGGGGGCACGGGGGCCATGGATGCCGGTGCCGGCGCGGTGGCCGGTGCGGTGGGCGGCGGTGTGGCCGGCGGTGTGGCTGGTGCGGCCGCAGTCGGCGGCGGTGCGGCCGAACTGGGTGCGCCGGGATGAGTGTCGAGGCGTCGTCAGGCTGGGAGATGGTCATCGGCCTGGAGGTCCACTGCGAGCTGTCGACCGCCACCAAGTTGTTCTGCTCGTGCCGCAACGCCTTTGGCGACCAGCCCAACACCAATGTCTGCCCGGTCTGCCTGGGATTGCCGGGATCGCTGCCGGTGCTCAATGCCAGAGCGGTCGAGCTGGCCATGCGGGTGGGGACGGCCCTTCATTGCGATATCCGCCCTTCGATCTTTCACCGCAAGAACTACTTCTATCCCGACATGCCCAAGGGGTATCAGGTGAGCCAGTACGACGCTCCCGTCAACCTGGGTGGATGGCTGGACCTGCCCGGCGGAGAACGCATCCGGATCGAGCGGGCCCACCTGGAGGAGGACACCGGCAAGACCACCCACGTGGGCGGGGGTGGTCGCATCCACCAGGCCACTCACTCGCTGGTGGACTACAACCGGGCGGGTGTTCCACTGGTCGAGACGGTGAGTGCCCCCGACCTTCGCTCGGCCGATCAGGCTCGTTCCTACGTGAGCGAGCTGAGGGCGGTACTGGTGGCGGTGGGGGCATCCGACGGGAAGATGGAGGAAGGATCCCTCCGGGTGGACGCCAACGTGTCAGTGTGGATGGCGGGGGCGCCAGGAGCGGTGCTGGGGACTCGCTGCGAGATCAAGAACCTCAACTCCCTTCGGTCGCTGGGCCGGGCCATCGAACACGAGTCGACTCGCCAGGTGGCCCTGCTGGAGGCGGGACAGGCCGTGGTCCAAGAGACCCGTCACTGGAACGAGGCCGAGTCGCGGACCACGCCCATGCGGTCCAAAGAGGAGGCTTTCGACTACCGGTACTTCCCCGAGCCCGATCTGGTTACCGTCGCGCCGGACGAGACCTGGCGGGCGGCGGTGGCGGCCGAGCTACCAGTGCTACCGGCCGAGCGCCGGGGTCGCCTGGCGGAGGTGCTGAGAGCTGAGGGAGGCGGAGAGGGACTGGCCGGCGGTCGGCTGGGAGCCGCCGATGGAGGCCGAGAGGGGCTGCGTCAGGCGGTGGCCACCCTGGTGGAACTGGATCTGGACGGGCTGGTGCTGGGAGCGGTGCAGGCCGGGGCCGATCCGCGCCTGGCCGTCAACCGGGCAGCCAACGAGGCGGCGGCCGACCCTGGAGGTGCCCGTCGGCTCGATCCAGGTGGCTTTGCCCGCCTGCTGGCCATGGAGGCCGATGGCCGATTGAGCGCCACCCAGGCCAAAGCGGTCCTGGCCGAGATGCTGGCCGGAAGTGCACATGGGGCACCCCCCGGCCCTGCGGGGGCGCCCGGCGAGGGGGCGCCCCCCGGCGAGGGGGCGCCCGATGTGGCGGCGCCCGGCCCTGCGGCGCTCGATCCTGAGGCTATTGCCCTGGCGAGGGGTTACCAGGCACTGACTGCCGAAGTCTTGGCCACGGTGGTGGACGAGGTCTTGGTCAACCACCCGGACGAGTGGAGTCGTTATCTGTCCGGTGATGCCAAGGTGAGCGGGTTCCTGGTGGGCCAGATCATGCGGTCCACTCATGGCCAGGCCGATGGCAAGGCCGCCGCCGCCATCCTCCGCCAGCGTTTCGTGAGCCACGGAGATGGGCATCACTAGGGCGGTGACGGAGTTCGGATACACGTTGATGTGCGAGCAGTCGGGCCCCAAGGAGTTGGTGGGCGACGCTCGCCGGGCGGAGGAAGCGGGCTTCCCGTTCTCGGTCATGAGCGACCACTATTTCCCGTGGCTGGTCGAGCAGGGTCACTCGCCCTACGCCTGGAGCGTTCTCGGAGCGGTGGCCCAGGTGACCGAGCGGATGGAGCTCATGACCTATGTCACCTGCCCGACCAAGCGGTACCACCCGGCGGTGGTGGCCCAAAAGGCAGCGACCATCCAAATCCTCTCCGATGGTCGCTTCACCTTGGGCCTGGGGTCGGGCGAGAACCTCAACGAGCACGTGGTCGGCGGGGGATGGCCGCCGGTCAACACCCGTCATGAGCGCCTCGAGGAAGCGGTCGACATCATCCGGGCCCTCCTTGCCGGTGGCTACGTCAACCATCGAGGCACGCACTACGAAGTCGACTCGGCCAAGCTGTGGGACGTCCCCGATGTGGCCGTGCCGATCGCCATTGCCGCCTCCGGACCGCGTTCGTGCCGCCTGGCCGGTGAGAAGGCCGATGTGCTGATTACGGTCGAGCCCAATGACCGGTTGGGCAAGCTCTTCGACGCCGCTGGGGGAACCGGCAAGCGCCGCGTTGGCCAGCTGCCGGTTTGTTATGACCGAGACCGCGATGCAGCCGTCGAGCGGGCCCACCGGCAGTTCCGGTGGTTTGGGGGCGGGTGGAAGGTGAATGCCGAGTTGCCCGGACCGGCCGCCTTTGCCGGAGCGTCACAGTACGTTCGCCCCAGCGATGTCGCCGAGTCGATACCCTGCGGACCAGATGTCGAGGACTTCGTGGAGGCCGTCCGGCCCTTTGTCGACGCCGGCTTCACCCACGTGGCCATGGTGCAGGTGGGCGGCGACAGTCAGCGTCCCTTCCTCGATTGGGCCGAGTCCGAGCTGCTGGAGGCGCTGGCCCAAATCTGAGAGCGGGGCTTGGTCGGACTTCGATCTGAATTGGTCCCGGTGGTGAGCCGGAGCCCGGAAGGGCTGCGTGAGCACCGCATCTGGATTCCCTTTCGCCATCGGCTCAATGGCGTCGAGGGTCGTGAGGGCCTGTTGTTGGAGGGCCCGGCCGGCTGGGGTGAGATCTCCATCCTGGCCGGCTATCCATGTGAGCCGGGCGCCGCCCGGGAGGCTGCCCTGGAGGCCGCGCAGCAAGGCTGGCCGGCCCCGCTCCGCCAGCATGTACCCATAAACTCGATGATCCCGGCGGTTCCCCCTGAGCGAGCTGGCCAGTTGGCCCTGGCCGCCCGGCAAGCCGGTTATGGCTGTGTCAAGGTGAAGGTCGGATCCGGTGACGACATCGGCCGGGTCAAGGCGGTTCGGGAAGCAGTGGGCTCGAGCTGCCGGGTTCGCCTCGACGCCAACGGCGCATGGGACCTGGAGACGGCCCGCGCCCGGGTGGCCATCCTGAGCCATTTCGACCTGGAGATGGTGGAGCAGCCGGTTGCCTCGCTCGAGGACCTGGCCCGGCTGCGGCGCCGGGTCGACGTCCCACTGGCGGCCGACGAGTCGGTGCGCAGCGTGGACGATGCCCGCCGGCTGGCCAGGCTGGAGGCGGCCGACGTGGTGATGGTCAAGGTCCAGCCCCTGGGAGGGGTGCGCCAGGCCCTAGAAGTGGTGGAGGCGGCGGGGGTGGCGGGCGTGGTCTCCTCGATGCTGGAGACGTCGGTGGGATTGGCCGCCGGACTGGCCCTGGCTGCCTGCCTGCCTGAGCTGGCGTACGCGTGTGGGTTGGGTACCGCGAGCCTGCTGGCGGCCGACGTCACCCTGGAGCCCCTGGTGCCTCGAGGTGGTGCGCTGACGGTGCGCCAGGTCACGCCGGATCCCGTCCTCGTGGGCCGCCTGGCTGGGCTGGCTGCCGCGCCCACCTGACGCGGCTGCCGGCTGACCCGCCCCCGCCCGCCCGCAGGTCCACCGAGCCCTGGCATAATATGCCGGCTCCGACTCGGCCCTGATGGCCCGCTCGGATTTCTGTGGCGGCCAGGTGACCCATACGCGCGCCAGCCGCCACAAATATCGCACGCACCTGCCGCTAGTCCACCATCCCGTCTCGGCGGACCCCGGCCCCATCGGTCGGCCTCGGCACCCCTCGGCCACCGGGGCTCAGGTCAGTTGGTGGCGGGCGATCTTGCCGAGGCCGGTTCGTGGAAGGCTGTCGACCAGCACCAGCTCCCGGGGGGCGGCGAAGCGGGGCAGATCCTCGGCCACTCGGGCCCTCAAGGAGTCGAGGGTGGGCGGGTCTGAGGGGTTAGCGGGCACGACCCAGGCCACGACCCGCTGACCCCACTCTGGGTCCGGGCGACCGCCGACCGCCACAGCGGCCACTCCCGGTAGGTGCAGCAGGGTGCGTTCGACGGCTGCCGGCCATACGTTCTCGCCGCCGGTGATGACCAGGTCGGACAGCCTTCCGAGTACGGACAACCGACCGGTGGTCGACAGGGCCCCCCAATCGCCGGTCGCCAGCCACCCGTCTGGCGACGTGGGATCCTCGTCGAGGTTGGGGTCGTGGCCGCCGGTGGGTGCACCGCATTGCCGGTAAGCCCGCGCCAACATTGGCCCTCGAATGTGGATCTGGCCCTCCCTCGCCCCGTCCCCTCCTGGCACGACGGCCGCTCCCCGCCCCGGCCCCGGCCCGGCTCCCGGCCCCGGTGGGACCACCTCGATCTCCACGCCGTCGAGTGGCCAACCGTCGTAGACCACGCCGCTGCCGGTCTCGGTCAGCCCGTAGGTGGTCACCACGTTGGGGGGTAGATCTGCAGGAGGAGCGCTGCCTCCCAGCACCACCGTGCGAAAGATGCCGGCATCCAGCCGAGCCAACGCCGTGGCCACCAGCGACACCATGGTCACGCCCTCCGTCCGCGCTGCACTGCCAACCGCGTCAGCGGAGAAATCAGGATGTACGCTCAGCGGCGTACCGGTTGTCAACGCTCGGGTGACGACCGAGAGTCCTCCCACGTGGGACAGCGGCAGGCAGGCCAGCCAGCGGTCCACCCCCGGATCGACCTTGAGACGCTCAGTGGTGGCCCAAGCTGACGCGGCCACCGCGGCGTGAGTCAGGACGCATCCCTTGGCATCGCCCGTGGTCCCGCTGGTAACCATCACCAGGGCGTCCCCCGGCTCCACCCCCACACCGCCGGACAGTCGCTGCCGCAATCCGTCGGCACCCACCATGGCGGCCGGGCGCAGGGTGGCCAGCAGCCGTCGCACCCCAGGCTCGGGCAGTCGCGGGTCGATCGGCAATACCGCATTGCCGCCGTCCCACGCCCTTTGCAGCTCCTGTACGAAAAGGGGCCCTCCCGCCATGGCCAGCGCGACCAGCGACGCCATCGCGGCTACGGTACCCGATCATGCGAGTGACCACTCTTGGAGTTGTCGGTCCGAACATGCCTGATCCGATGGTCCCCGAACCTGGCGCCACCGGTCCTGGGGCAATACGCCCATGAGCCAGGCTGAAGGCACACCCCAGGCCATCCCGGCCTGGCAGCAGTCGGGCGAGTACGGGGACATTCGCTATGAGACGGCCGAGGGCATGGCCAAGATCACCATCTGCCGCCCCGAGATCCACAATGCCTTTCGCCCCCAGACCGTCTCGGAGATGGGCCAGGCCTTCAACGTGGCCCGCGACGACCCGGACATCGGAGTCGTGATCCTGACCGGTCAGGGCACCGAGGCGTTCTGCTCGGGAGGGGACCAGCGGGTCCGCGGTGCGGACGGCTACCGGGACAGTGAGGGCGTTGGGCGGCTCAACGTGCTGGACCTGCAGATCCAAATCCGCCGTCTGCCCAAACCGGTAGTGGCCATGGTCGCCGGCTATGCCATCGGCGGCGGTCACGTGCTGCACGTGGTGTGTGACCTCACCATTGCGGCCGACAATGCCCGCTTTGGCCAGGCCGGCCCCCGGGTGGGCTCCTTCGATGGTGGCTACGGCTCGGGGCTTTTGGCTCGCAGTGTCGGGCAAAAGAAGGCCAGGGAAATATGGTTTCTCTGCCGCCAATACGACGCTCAGGAGGCGCTGGCCATGGGACTGGTCAACACGGTGGTGCCGCTGCATCGCCTGGAGGAGGAAACGGTCGCCTGGTGTCGGCGCATGCTCGAGCATTCTCCTCTGGCCCTGCGCCTCATCAAGGCGGGCTGCAATGCCGCCGACGATGGGTTGGCCGGCATCCAGCAGCTGGCGGGCGACGCCACGCTGCTCTTTTACCTCTCCGAAGAGGCCCAGGAGGGCCGGAATGCCTTCCTCGAAAGGCGCCCCCCGGACTTCACCCGCTTCCCCCGGCGGCCCTGACCGGGGCCCCGATTGTTGCCCTGCTCACGGCCCTGCTCACGGCCCTGCTCACGGGCCTGATGGACGTCCGTTGAACCGTTGGGTGGTCGGCGCCCGGCCCAGGACCCTGCCTTCGGCGGTGGCACCTGTGCTGGTGGGCACGGCCGTGGCTGCCAGCCAGGGTCCGCTGGTGGCGTGGCGGGCGATCGCCGCCCTGGTCGTATCGCTGTCCCTGCAGGTGGGTGTCAATTACGCCAACGACTGGCAGGATGGCGCTCGTGGCGCCGACCGGGAGCGGGTTGGTCCGACACGCCTGGTGGCCTCCGGGATGGCCACCGCCAATGCGGTGCGCCTGGCCGCCCTGGCCTCCCTCGGGGTGGCTGGCGCCACCGGTCTGGCCCTGGCCGTGGTGGTCAACCCCTGGTTGGTGGCGGTAGGGGCGGCAAGCATCGGCGCCGCCTGGCTCTACACCGGCGGTCCTCGCCCCTATGGCTATGCCGGATTGGGCGAGCTGTTCGTATTCGTATTTTTCGGAATTGTGGCTGTGACCGGTTCGGCCTATGTCCACCACGCACGCCTCTCCGCCCTGGCGGTGGCCGCCTCGGTGCCGGTCGGCCTGCTGGCGGTGGCCCTCCTGGTGGTAAACAACCTGCGTGATCGGCCGTTGGACGAGGCGGCCGGCAAGCGCACCCTGGCGGTGCGGGTGGGGGACTCGTCCACCCGGCGGATCTATGCCGCCCTGGTCGTCCTGGCCCAGGCCTGGCCGCTCGCGCTGGTACCCGCTCGGCCCTGGGCGGCACTGGCCCTGATAACCACTCCGCTGGCGGTGGGCCCGATCCGCCGGGTGCTGGCCGGCGAGTCAGGGCGGGCGCTGATCGGTGTGTTGGGTGATACCGGCCGGCTCCAGCTGAGCTTTGCGGTGGCGCTGGCCGCCGGGTTGTGGATCAGATGAGTAGCGGCCAATCAGAGGGCTCCGACCCCCGAGAGCCCTTCAAATGCTTCGCCCCCAAAACATTCGGTCCATTGGAGGAATGGACGGACCACTCCGACGAATCCTCCCGGGCTCTCCAGATGGGCAGCATGGCCCGTGCCCGTCACCAGGGCCAGCACCGCGTTGTCTCCGATGGCTGCGGCCATGGCCCGGCTGACCGGGAGCTTGGTGTCACGCTCGCCGGCTACCACCAGCACCGGCATCGCCAGTTCGGGGAGCCGCTCCCAGAGCGAGTCCTGGGCGCCGGTGCCGGCCAGGCGCAAGCTGGCCGCCAGTCCTTGGACGGTGTTCTCCAGACGATGTCGCAGGCCGGCGGCAGTCGGATCCAGGTCGGCGAACATCGGGTTTGCCAGCCACTGGTGCAAAAAGGCCCCCAACCCCACCCGCTCGAGCTGGTCGGCGAGCGCCCGGTCGGCCAGCTGGCGGCGCTGGCGCTCGGCCGGATCCTCGATGCCGGCCGTGCCGCCCACCAAGATCAGGGCCGACACCAGTCCAGGATCGGTCAGAGCCAGGTGGAGGCACAGGCGTGCTCCCATCGAGTAGCCGAGGTAGACGGCTCGCCCGCCCGCCTCTGCCACCTGCTCGGCAGCAGCCGGCATCGGGCAAGCCGGCCCCGAGCGGCCATGGCCGGGGGCGTCCACCCGAACTACCTGGTGGTCGGTCACCAGGGAGGCGCCCACCGGGCCCCACGATTGGGAGGTCTGGGTGAAGCCATGGACGAGCACCAGGCGCGGGCCATGTCCGTCCACCTCGGTGTAGAGCACGGTGGTGATCCCCCGTTCGTTGCCCCTGCGGATGTCCTGCGGATGCCCCTGAGGAGCAGCGTGCGGATTCTGACATGACGACGGCCGCCACCTTCGCCGCCACCTTGGTGGACGAGTGGTGCCGGGGCGGTGTGACCGATGCAGTGCTGTCCCCTGGATCGCGTTCGTCACCCATGGCACTGGCCCTGGCAGCCGAGCCCCGGCTGCGCCTGCACGTGATCCTGGACGAGCGCTCGGCGGGGTTTTTCGCCCTGGGGTTGGCCCTGTCCTCCGGGCGGCCGGCGGTGGTGCTCACCACCAGTGGGACGGCGGCGGTGGAGCTGCATCCGGCGGTAGTCGAGGCCCACCAGGCCGGGGCACCAATGGTGGTCTGCACCGCCGATCGCCCGCCGGAGCTCCAAGATGTCGGGGCGCCCCAGGCCATCGACCAGAATCGCCTGTACGGCTCGGCGGTGCGCTGGTTCTGCGCTCCCGGTGTCCCGGACCCGGCGGCGGCCGGGGCGTGGCGGTCACTGGCCTCCCGAGCGCTGGCCGAGGCGCTGGGCTGGAGCGGGCGGCCGGGCCCGGTGCAGCTCAACCTGGCCTTTAGGGAGCCCCTGCTGGGCGAGCCGGACATCCTCCCCCCGGGCCGTGCCGACGGGCGACCCTGGCATCAGGCGCCGCCGACCATCTCCTCGGTCTCGTCGCCCTCGGTGGTGGCTGACCTGGCCGGGCGAGCGACTGGCCGGCGCGGCGTGATCGTGGCCGGAGCCGGAGCCGCAGCCGGAGCCGGAGCCGCAGCCGGAGCCGCAGCCGTGGCCCCTGTCGGAGCCGTATCGGGCGCGGGCCTTGCGTCTGGCGGGGCGCCAGCCGTGCACCGTCTCGCCGAGGTTCTGGGTTGGCCGGTGCTGGCCGATCCCCGCAGCGGCTGTCGCCCGGAGTCGCCGATCACGGTAGGCGCGTTCGACGGCCTCCTACGCCACGCCGGTTTCGCCTCCGAGATGGCACCGGATGTGGTCCTGCGGCTGGGCGCGCCGCCGGCGTCCAAGGTGCTGAGCTCCTGGTTGGCAACCTGTGGTGCGGAGCAGATCCTGGTGGAGCCCACTGGCGCCTGGCTGGACCCTCAGCGGTCAGCTGAGGTGATGGTGGCGGCCGATCCCGGATTGGTGTGCGCGACCCTGGCCGATTCCCTCCCGGCGCCTGCACCTGCCGGCTGGCTTCGCGCCTGGGCCGTTGCCGAAGGAGCTGCCCAGACGGCCTTCGACCAGGTGCTGGCAGATCATCAAGAGGTGACCGAGCCCGGCGTGGCCAGGGCCCTGACCGCCGGCCTTCCCGACCAGGCGACCCTGATGGTGGCGTCTTCCATGCCCATACGAGATGTCGAGTGGTACGGCCGACCCCGCAATGGGCTGCGAGTGCTGGCCAACCGAGGGGCCAATGGCATCGACGGCACGGTCTCGACTGCGCTGGGCGCGGCAGCCGCTCACCGGCCCACCGTCGGCCTCCTCGGGGACCTGGCCTTCCTCCACGACTCCGGCGGCCTGCTGGGTGCCGGCCGCCGAGGTATCGACTGCCCGCTGGTCGTGGTGGACAACGACGGAGGGGGGATCTTCTCGTTCCTGCCCCAGGCCGCCGCCCTGCCCCAAGAGCGCTACGAGTTGCTGTTCGGCACTCCGCACCGCATGGACCTGGCCGTCCTGGCTCGAGCTCACGGGCTGGCCGTGGCCGAGGTGGGCCATGCAGGCGACCTGGCGCCGGCGGTCGGGAACGCCTTAGATCAGGGTGGGGTGAGCCTGGTCCTGGTCCGTACCAACCGCCAGGAAAACGTAGCCGTCCACGACGAGCTCCACGCCGCAGTCGCGGCTGCCCTGGAGCAGACCTTCTGAGCCGTATGGCGGGTCGGCCCTCGGACCGGGCTGGCCACCGTCAGACAACAAGACCGGTAGCGCCAATCAGCAGTCGACGGCGCCCCTGAGCAAGTTGTCGAAGTTGGCGACACAGCTACTTGGCACTCCGTCCTCAGCCGGAGTCAGCTCGAGTCCTGACACGAGCCCACGCACGGTGCGGGTGAGGGCCGCAACCACTACCGAGCCGATTCGGTCAGCGACTGGGTCACGCGTAAGCACCAGTACCGGGCGGTCTCCGCCGGGCGTTGCCGCGAACCAGATCTCACCCCGTTGCATCGGACCAGTCGGACCAGTCTTCGGGGGCCCCCAGTCAGCAATTGTGTTCAGCAAGCATTCGCCGGTGCCAAGCGGAGCTCGTTCCCAGGTATGGCGTCCGCCTCGCTGGACAAGCGAACCACGTGCTGCCGAAGGGCATCAAACCTCCTCATCCCTATGCGCGGCGGCGATTCTTGCGGGTAGGGTCGCCGAGCGGGGTCACCCGCGCATCTCCGACTCGGATCAGACCGGCCAATGGAGCGGCGGCCGCCCCGATGAAAGGAGCCAGGCGAGCCTTTCCCTGCCGACGCAGCATGCGGGGCCCGATGCCCGCCATCACGGCTGTGAGTGCCGGCAGCGGGCGATCAAAGAGGGTCAGCTGGCTTATTTCTCCCTCGAGGTTGAGGCGGAGTAATTGCGCCTCTTCTAACTCGACCTTACCGACTCGGCCCCGGTAGAAGAGGGCTCTGGTCTCGCTATCGCCAATGTCGGTGTGGAAATGGATATCGGTGATTACCTCGAAAAGCGAGGCCAGCACCTCGTGCAGCTGATGGCGGCCTGTGAACCGGTACTGGCTGGTGAGGGGCGAGATCAGCTCGATTCCCTCAGCCAGGCACGCGGTGGCGAGCCCAGCATCTCCGCGCTCGCTGGCCTGCTTCCACTGTGAGACGCAGTCGGCCATCAACTCAGCCTGTCTTGCCCATGTCGATCAGTCTGATCCCGACCGCACAAGGGTGTCCACCGCTCGGACCCTCGGCTGGGCAGCCCACCCCGGGACCTTCCTGAGTTGTCCCAACGCGTCCGGCCTGCCCGAGGCCAGCTGAAGGCCGGATGTACCGGCGTCAGGGGGCCGACAACGACTCTGCGTAGGCCGCAGGAGGCATGCCGATGGCGGCATGAAAATCTCGAACGAGGTGCGCCTGGTCGGCGTATCCGAGGTCAGCTGCTAATCCGGCCCACGACGCTGGCTATCCGTCTCTGACCGCCTCGGCCGCGTCCAGCAGCCGGTACCGGCGCAAGATCCAGGTTGGCGACACACCAGCACACTGAAGGAACAGGCGCTGCAACTTGCGAGGCCCTAAGCCGGCGGCCAGGCAGAGGTCGTCCAATCGCCGCAGGGATCGGTCCGCCTCAGCCAGGCGGGCCACCTTGGCCACCTGGCGCGCTCGGTGCACCCGCTGCGGCTCAGCCACGGCAACCAAGCCTTCCAGCGCGGCGGCCAGGACGTCGACGCGCGAAGCCTGGCCCGCTTGGGTGCCGATCTCCTCGACCAGTCTCTCCTCGTCCACTCCTAATGCGGCTCCGATTGGGACGACGCGATCGGTGAACACCGATGCCGGTTGGCTGATGAAGGCCCCCAGGCCGCCGGGGGTGGTCATCGCCGCCACCACCCAGCCTTGCCCGACTAGGACGCGGGTGGTCAGGCTGCGGGCGACACCGTTCAGGCGGCCCTCGAGTCGCCCGACCGGGCCTTCGATGACGCGGGCATCAGCGTGACCCACGCTGAGGCTGGCGCTGGGGTGAGTCAGCACCTGCTGGCTGTGCAAGGTGCCGTCCGGCAGGTCCCACTCAACCGCCCAGAAGCGGTCGATTAGCCCGGCCAGTGAAGGCATGACTGGGTACCGGGTGAGGCTGACCCGCTGTTGCAGCAATCTGGGGTCGAGAATCCCGCGACTGTCCCGCTCGACCGGTTCCGGATGCGGATCGCTCACGTGGTGAACCTAGCCAGGTGAGGTGACGTAAATCTTCAATCCATCGAGTGTCATCGACCAAAGAATGACGGGCATGACCATTCCTACGGACAAGACCGTCGACCTGCTGCAGGCCGTGCTCACCCACCTGGCGCTGGTCGTCGGAGGCATTACGGAAGAGCAACTGCACCAGCCAACGCCCTGCACAGAGTTCGATGTCGAGCAACTGAGGGACCACGTGCTCGGGTGGCTGACCAATTTTGCGGCCGGATTCGCGCATCCCCACGGTCAGGCGCCGAGTGCAGATATCGCTGGGTACCGGGCGCCGACCGACCCAGCGGCACAGGTTGAAGCCTCGGCTGACCGACTCGATCGCGCCATCCGGGCCGGTGGCGCTGCTCGTCCGCTGCGCCTGGGGGAGAGCGAGATGCCCGGCGACATGGCACTCGGGATGATCCTGTGGGAGTACCAGGTCCACGGCTGGGACTTGGCCCGGGCCACCGGCCAGCAGTGGTCGCCGCCAGTCGAGGCGGCGGAGGAGTCGCTGGCCTTCGCCCCGGCGATGCTCACTGAGGACTATCAGGGAGAGGGCAAGGCGTTCGCCAATCCGGTCATGGTTCCCGAGGACGCACCCCCGCTGGATCGCCTGACCGGGCTGTCCGGTCGGGACCCGAGTTGGTCTGCCCCCGATCACCGGCCTCCAATCCTGCCGTGACCAACCCGACACCCGAGTTGTCTGCCCTGACCACCGGCCTCCAACCCAGCCGTAACCGACGGTGACATTTTGCTGACCATCGGCATGCTCCGTGTTGCGGTCGAACCGATCCTTCTGGGCGTCGGTTCAGCTCTCGCCCACCGTGGTCGTAACCAGGACCTCGAAGCGGTGAATTCGCCATGCTCTAACCGCCCAGACCAGACCGCTGATGAGAGACGCCCCTGCCTCGGCGAAGAAGCCTAAGTGAGCGGACGAGTTGTCCGAGACGCTGACTATGAGCAGAGCCAGCCCGAGCACCAGTAGGACCCCGGCCATCCACGTTGCCTTGTGCCCGGAGTGGCGGGCGAAGGCCACGGCCAGCTCAGCCTGGGGATGGTCCTTCACCGGCTGGCGCCTTCTCACCAGCTCCGAGATCCGGGTCTGCTCCCACCACGGCAGTGATGCCAGTGGACCCCACCACAACCGGTCCAAGCGAGTGTCCCCCATCCGAATGAGCCTACGGGCGCACTATGGCGGCCAGCATGGACTGCAGTTTGAGCTGGGTCTCGGCCAGCTCGGCGGCTGGGTCGGAGCCGGCGACCAGGCCGTTGCCAGCGAACAGGCGGGCTCGGTTGCCGGACAGCTCGGCCGAGCGGATGGCGAGTGCCCATTGGCCGTTGCCGGCCGCGTCGACCCAGCCCACCGGTCCGGCGTAGCGGCCCCGGTCGATACCCTCCTCGGCGGCGATGAACGCCAGGGCACCAGCCCGTGGCACACCGGCCACCGCCGGGCTGGGATGGACCGCCCCCACCAGTTCGAGAACTGACGGGACCGGCCGGCGCAGGGTCCCCTCGATCGAAGTCCCGAGATGGGCCAGGTTGCCCAGGCTCATCACGGAGGGACGATCGGGTACGGCCAGGGACGCACAAAAGGGCGCCAGGCTGGCCACCACCGCGTCCACTGCGAGCCGGTGCTCCTCGCGCTCCTTGGGCGAGGCCAGCAGCTCCGAGCCCCAGTGCCCGTCGGCCACGGGGTCGCCAGATGCCACCGTGGTGCCGGCCAGAGGGTGGGAGCGCACCCGTTCGCCGGTCCGGGCCACCAGCAGCTCCGGGCTGGCCCCCACGAAGCCGCCGGCCGCGAAGATCATGCACGACGGATGCAGGACGCGCAGCCGACGCACCACCTCGGTGACCGAGAAGGCGCGGTTGGCCACCACCTCCACCTCACGGGCCAACACCACCTTGGACAGCTGACCGGCGGCGATGGCCGACACCGCCCGAGCGACCAGTTGGCACCACTGGACATGAGAAGGCCTGGTGGTGACCGAGTACCCGTCGGGAGTCGCCGCCTGAAATGCGGCTGCGCCGTGTCGGAGACTGGCCGCGATCTCCTCGGGTAGGACCGGTGACCCCGTCGCGCTGACGACGGTGAGCCAGCACGAGCCGTCCACCTCCCGACGGACCAGGACCTCGGGGACGACCAGCTCGCCGCCAACCGCTGGCGAGAAGGGCAGCGCCCCGAAGGCCAACGGGCCGAGATCGCCCTCCACCTCGATGTCGCCCAGCACGGCGGACACCTCGTCACCGGCCTGAGCCACCCCGCCGGCCTGAGCCACCCCGCCGGCCTGAGCCACTCCCCCCGGAGCCACCACCCCGCCGGCCTGAGCCACTACCCCCGGCGCCACTGGTACCCGGGCGGCCACCCCCCGGCCGGCGAAGCCGGCACCGTCCTGCTCCCACAGCACTCCGTCATCCCCGGCCACGCTGGCCAGGTCGATCTCTCCGTCCAGCGCCACCGTGCGGGCGACGAGGGCCCGGTCCACCGCCAGGTCGGTCCTCATCGACGGGTCCCCACCAACAACTGCGCAATTCCGCCGGTGAGCAGCTGGCGCCGGGCATCGGGGAAGCCGGCCTCGGCCACCATGGCCAGCAGGGCGGGCGGGTCGGGGAGGTAGGCCACCGACCTGGGCAGGTAGCGGTAGGCCGGGCCATTGGACAGGGCCGCTCCGATGCGAGGCACCACCTTGGAGAAGTAGGCGTGGTGGCCCCAGCGCAGGAGCGGATTGGGGGGCTCGGCCACCTCCAGCAGGGCCATCCTGGCGCCGGGACGAAGCACCCGGGCCATCTCGGCCAGGAAGCACCGGAGGTCGACGACGTTGCGCAGGGCGAAGCCGCAGGTGGCGCCGTCGAAGCAGGCGTCGTCGAAGGGGAGGGTGCCTACGTCGGCCCGGACCAGCGGCACCCCGCCTCGGCTGGCGGCCAGCATCCCGGCGGACAGGTCCACTCCCACCGGGCGAAGCCCGCGGCGGCGGAGGGCAAAGCACAGATCCCCCGTTCCACAGGCCAGGTCGATCACACCGGCGCCCGGCGACAGGCCGAGGGAGGCCACCGTCCGGCGACGCCAGCCGACGTCGAGCCCCATGGTCATGATCCGGTTCACCAGGTCGTAGCGAGGGGCGATGGTGTCGAACATGGCCGTGACCGTCCGAGCCTTCTCCGGGCCCTGGGGCAGGGGGGAGCTAGCACCGGGCAGGGGCGAGTTGCCACCGGGCAGGGGCGCGCTCAATCGTTCACCGCGGCGGCCGATTCCAGGCGGTTGAGGGCTTCTACTCGCACGGCCGCCAACTCGGCATTGTCCCCGACCGCCTCGATGTGCTCCTGGGCGGCGGCCAGCAGCGTCCGGCGGAACTGGTGGGCCACCAGGGTCACGGTGTCCGGCAGCAGCTGGCGAAATGCCTCCACCAACCGGCCGGCCGCCTCCGCCTCGGCCATCCCCGAGCGACGCAGCGACTGGCGGACGTGCTGGTCGAAAAGGGCCACCGCCCGCTCCGCCACCCCCCGAGTGGCGGTGTGGTATTGGCGAGCCAATTCCAGCACGTCGGACAGGGGCAGGCCGTATTCCAGCATGTGCAGCCCGGAGCGCAGGGCGGCCAGGTCGGCATCGGTGTAGCGAGCCTCTCCCTCGTGACGGCGCGGGATGAGGACGCTCTCCGACTCCAGCGCCTGCAGCAGGGCCACCGGTACGCCGGCTCGCTCGGCCAGCTCGGCCAGGCTGAGGAATTCCTCGAGCCCGCAGTCGCGCTGGTCGTCGGGATCGCCCATCACCGCCTCGACCAGGGCTTCGTCCACGGCATCCATCTCTCCCCGCAGAATCCGGCCGATCACCACCAAGGTGAAGCCCTTGGCCTGCAGCGCCCGGATGTGCAGGAGTCGCTGGAGGTCGTCACCGTCGTAGAGGGCGATCCGGCCGACCCGACGGGGCTGGCGCATCAATCCCTTGGACTTGTAGAAGCGCAGAGTGTCGACTGACACCCCCGCCTTGGCGGCCAGCTCCTCCACCCGATACTCCATGTGCCCACTCTAGGAGTAATCACTCCCACGGTGCGCTCGCGTCCTCACACTGCGCTCGCGCTCTGAACAGGGGCCTCACCTGGTTGACTGGTAGCAGTGAGCCAGACCATTCAGTCCAACGATCCCTGTTGGTGCGGGAGCGGGCGCAAGTACAAGCGTTGCCACCGGGCCACCGCGGCGCGCGTTCAGGCCGGGAAGCTGACCCCGTGGCGCACGGTGCCGATGGGTGTGCCCCGGCCGGACTACGCCGAGACAGGCCGCCCCAGCCGGCCGGAGCCCGAACGAGCGGTCAAGTCAGCGGAGGTCATCGACCGCATGCGGGTGGCCGGGCGGGCCGGAGCCGAGGTCCTGGCGGCGGTCGGAGCGGCGGTGGCGCCCGGCGTCACCACTGACGAGCTGGACGCCCTGGCCCACGAGGAGTGCATCAAGCGGGGCGGCTATCCCAGCCCGCTCAACTACCACGGTTATCCCAAGTCGCTGTGCACCTCGGTGAACGAGGTGATCTGTCATGGCATCCCCGACAGCCGGCCGCTGGTGGACGGCGACATCGTCAACCTGGACGTCACCATCTTCCTCGATGGAGTCCACGGCGACACCAACGCCACCTTTCCAGTGGGCCAGGTGGACGAAGCATCCAGGCGACTGATCGAGGTGACCCGTCAGTGCCTGGAGGGGGGCATCGGGGCGGTGAGGCCTGGAAGGCCGCTCTCGGACATAGGCCAGGCCATCGAGGACATCGCCTACCGGCACAAGTACAGCGTCGTCCGGGCCTTCGTCGGCCATGGCATTGGCGAGACGTTCCACGCCGAGCCCCAGGTGCAGCACTACTACGATCCCGAGGCCCGCACGATCATGCAACCGGGAATGACCTTCACCATCGAGCCCATGATCGCCATGGGCACCTGGCGCCATGTGGTGTGGGACGACGGATGGACCGCGGTCACCGCTGACGGCCGGCGTACGGCGCAGTTCGAGCACACCTTGGTCGTCACCCCGGATGGGGCCGACGTGCTGACCCGCCTCTAGCGGCGCCCAGGCGGCCCTCGATGGTACGGTCGGCGGCCAGGTCCAGCTCATCCCAGCGGCCCTCGGGTATGCCTGCCATCACCGCCGCTGGCACCAGGCCGACCAGCTCGGCCCGCGCTATCTCGGCTCGGGCGGCGACCGAGTCGTAGACCTGGTCCGGGCCGACCCTGGTCGGGTCGATCAGGTTGCAAGAGACCTGGGCCGCTCCGCCGACATCGAGCCCCAGGGCCCGCACCACCGGCCCGTCCCGGCCGCCGAAGGCGGAGCGCAGCCAGGTGGCCAGCTCTCGGGCCATGGCGACATCACCACTGGCCAGCCACAGGTTGTAGGCCACCAGGGGAGCCCTGGCCCCCACCGCTACTGCTCCGGCGCTGGGATGAGGCCGGGCCGGCCCCATGTCGGGGACCAGGGTGGAGAAGGCGCCCCGACGGACCTCGGGCAGAGACCGCTCCGGCCCGTAGAGAAAGCACGGCAGGTGCAGTGTGCGAGCAGCCCAGCGGGCGAACTCGTCCCTGGCCGCCAGGGCCGCATCGCTGTCGTCGTCGAGGGCCACGAAGGGTACGACGTCGAGGACACCGATGCGGGGATGGGCCCCGCGGTGCTGGCGCATGTCGATCAGCCGGACCGCCTGAGTGGCCACCTGGCGAACCGCCGCCTCGGTTGTCGGCCCCGCCACGGTTAGAACCGATCGATGGTGGTATTCGTCGAAATGAAGATCGAGGAGCCCAGGCCCGGCTGCCCCAGCCAGGGCGTCGATTACCACTCGTCGCCGGCCCTCACTGACATTGGCCACGCACTCGAGCACTGGATGGCCCGGGCCGGGAGGTCAGTCCTCGAAGGCCGAGACGCTCAGCGCAACTCGAGGGTGTCGGCGAAGTCGACGGTGGCGCTCAGACGCCGACGGCGGGCGATGCGGCGCCGCTCGCGCTCCGAGGTGCCTCCCCAGACGCCATGGTCGATCCGGTTGAGGAGGGCATACTCCAAGCAGGGGCCCTTGACCACACAGTCGCTGCAGATGCGGCGAGCGACCTCGACCCCTACCCCGTCACTCGGGAAGAAGATCGACGGATCCAAGATCCGGCACTTACCATCCGCCATCCACTCCGTATCATCCACGGTGTCCACGTCACCTCCGAGGTCGACGACCTCACTCCTCGACGAGTGTAGTTGTATTGATACCCGATCTGTCTCCGGAGAAAAGAGCATGTGCGGATGAGTGATACCGAAAGTGAGGCGCCGGCCTGGCCTCGCCAGGCCCCCCCATGGATGAGAGAGGAGCCTGCCCATGAGTCCGCCCCAGGAGTGTCGAGCGGCTCCAACGTGCAACCAGCCGACCAGACGGCGTCCACCGGTCGGCCCTGGCGGCCTCGGGCCTGGATCACGGTCAGCCTGGTGGCGGCGGTGGTCGGAGGCCTGGTGGGTGCAGGAGTGGCAACCGAGCTCGCTCACCGCAGCCCGCAGACGGTGATCAAGGGCTTCTCGCCCAATACCAGCCTCCTGCCCAAGGTGGGCGACGTACAGGGCATCTTGCAACGGGTTCTGCCGGCGGTGGTGTCGATCGGCACCAGGAGCTTCCAGCCCGGCCGCGGCTCCCTCGGTCTGGGGGGCCCGGCCCAGGGGGCGGGGACGGGAATGATCATCAGCCCCGATGGAGAGGTGCTCACCAACGACCACGTGGTGATGGGCGCCACCTCGGTCAAGGTCACCGTCTACGGCCAAAAAGACCAGCTGCCGGCCCACGTGGTGGGGACCGACCCGGCCGACGACATCGCCCTGGTCAAGATCGAGGGGGTCAAGGGCCTGCCCACCGTCACTCTCGGCAACTCGGACCAGCCTCGGGTGGGCGACAGTGTGCTGGCCATGGGCAACGCCCTGGCCCTCCTGGGGGGCCCGAGCGTCACCGAGGGCATCGTGTCCGCCGAGCACCGCAACATCACTGCCGGGGGTGGCCCGGGCTCCGCCTCTGAGAGCCTCGGCGACGTGATCCAGACCGACGCGGCCATCAACCCGGGCAACTCGGGTGGCCCCTTGGTGAACGCGCAAGCCCAGGTCATAGGCATGAACACGGCGGTGGCCCAGAGCGGCGGCAACAATGCACCTGCCCAGAACGTCGGCTTCGCCATCGCCATCAACAACATCAAGCCTCGCCTCAACCAGCTGCGCAGCGGCCAGTCCCTCCCGGCGCGGGCATTCCTGGGGGTCGAGGCCGAGACGCTCACGCCCGACTTGCGGGCCACCTACGGCTTCACCGCCTCCAAGGGAGCGGTCATCGTCAGCGTGACCCCTGGATCGCCGGCCGAGAATGCCGGTGTGCAGGTGGCCGACGTGGTGACGGCGGTGGACGCCACCAGCGTCTCCACCAATTCCGATCTGGTCAAGGACGTCGAAGCCCACAAGCCGGGAACCAAGGTCTCCGTCACCGTCATGCGGGGTACCCAGACACTGAAGCTGTCTCTGACCCTGGGGTCCCGCCCGGCCGGCCTGTAGGCTGAGCCGGCCCAGCGCAGTTCCAGCCAAGTGAGGGAGGCCAGTTGTCCCAGATGCCGGAGGTTGCCCAGGAGCCACAGCCGCCGCGGGGCCACGTCCGAGTGGTCTACCTCGGCCCGGTGGCTCCCCACTGGGATGTGCAGTCTGACTTCGGTGACCGTGGGCTCATAGAGGATTTCCGTCAGCGGGCCCTGGCTCGCCTGGTGCTGTTACCGCCTCACGACCCCCAGTTCCGGCGCAATCGAGAGCGGGTGGTGCGAGATGCCGAGCGGGAGAACCTACTGCTCGACTGGGACCTCGGCGTCCCGGACGAGGAGGAGGGCGAGGCAGCTACCTGATCAGGAGGACAGGGCTGATCACGAGGTAAGGCCGATCCGGGCCAGCCACAGGCCCGGTGCGTCGACCTCGGCTGGTGTCGGGAGGCTCTCGGGTACCGCCCACAGCCGGTCGAGCCCCTCTGGGCCCGCCCGTTCCAATACTCCAGCGATGAACGCGTTGCCGCGGTCGAACTGAGCCTGACCCAGGTCCAGGCCGAACAGCCGCTCGGCGAAACGCTCACCCTGGCCGCGCTCCACCCGTCGCCGCCGAAAGGCCTCGCTCAGAGACCCGTAGGAGCCGAGCAGGCGCTGCCCAACGGTGTCCATCACGTGGTCGACATGGCCCTCGACGACTGCCGTCAGCGCGTTGAGCTGGTTGAGGGCCCGGGTCTGCTCAGGTGTCCACATGTCGCCCAGCAGGGCAGTCGGGTCGCCCAGAGCGGCCTCGAAGGAGCTGGGATCGGTTGGGTCGATGCCGCTCAGGCGATCCTGCAGATTGGTCGGATCCGGCCGGAAGCCGCTGACGTAGGCGCCGAGCAGATCCTGGAGGCGGGCTCGGACATGAGGCCGACCGAGAATGGCATGGTGGGTGATCTCGCTCAGGCACACCCAGAGCCGAACGTCGTCAGGAGGCAGGCTCCAGTCGGAGGCGAATGCCGCGATGTTGGCCGGGACGACCACCACCTGGTCCGACACCGGGCGGGGAATGGGCAGCTCGTACTGCCCCATGGCGCGCTCGGCCAGATGGCCGGCGGTGGCGCCAAACTGCATCCCCAGCAGGGTCGGTCCGATGGCCTCCAATAGCTTGGCCAGGTCAGGGCCGCCCGGGCTTTCGTCCTCGGGCATTGCGGGGGCCTCCGGGGGGTCGCCGGACGACAGGGAGTGGGCGAGGGAGTCCAGCAGGGGACGCCAGTTTTCGAGAGTCCGACGAGCCCACTCACCTCGGCCGACCGGTAGGACACCGAGAGCCCCAGACGAGGTGGACAGTCCGGTGGCGTCGGCCACGTGGAGGTCGGCCACCCGAGCCAGCTCTTCCAGGCGGATCCGCTCGGTCGGATCGACGTTGGGCTCGGGGTTGCCGCCAGTGGCTACTCCATTGGCCATCTGGGCGGCCCACTCCCAGTGAACCGGACCGGCTGACTGCAGGAGCTTGAGCATGTCGCCCAGCAGGTTCCCAAAGAAGCCGCTGCCGCCGAACGGGGACGGGACCTCGCTCACGCTGGAATGCTACCGGGGACGGGTGACAGGGGTTCGGCGGCCCGGGTTCGGCGGGCCGGGCTTACTGGCTGGCCAGGGTGGCGGGCAGAGCGACCAGCTTGGAGTCGTGCAGGACCGTGAGCTGCACCCTGTCGCCGGGGCTCAGGAGTCGAAGGTCGGAGCGCAGGGCCAGCATCGACGACACCGGCCGAGCGTCGATCGCCTGGATGATGTCACCGACCTCCAGCCCGCCGGCCGCCGCCGGGCTGCCGGGTCGCACCGACGTGACCTTGGCACCTCCCTGGTTGGCGACCGAATGTTTGGACTCGGTGGCTGGCCCGGCATCGCTGCCCTCGATCCCCAGCCAGGCCCGCACCACGTGCCCGGTGGCGATCAGCTGCTGAGCGGTTTCCCAGGCCAACGCCCCGGGGGTGGCCAACCGGGCCGATTGCCTTCCCCCGATGGCGGCCATCCCGATGACCAGACCATCCTGGCCGACCAGCGCCGCCCCCTCGGCATCGCTGCCCAACGGGGCATCGGTCTGCATGAAGTCGAGAAGCGGCGACCCGTTGGGCAGGCTCACCGGTGAGGCCAGCGCCTGCACCGTGCCGATGGAGACCGCTGGCCTGGTCCCCGGCTGGCCCGCACTGACGGCCACCGCCACCTGGCCAGACAAGGGCGCCTGGTCGTGGGTGAAGGAAGCGGCGGTCATGCCCTGGGCCGGGAAGCGGATCACGGCCACGTCGGTGTCGGGATCCTGGCCCACCACGGTGGCCGAGGCGGTCCTTCCGTCGTGGGTGACCACGGTTATTTTGGAGGCTCCGGCCACCAGGTGCCCGGTGGTCAGCACCATCCCATCGCTGCGCAACAAGATCCCCGACCCATGCCAGGCACCGTGGGCCGATCTCACCTGGATGCCCACGATGGAGGGGAGCACCCGAGAGACCAGGCCCATGAAGCTGGGGCTGGCCTGTACCGAGGCGGTGGTCACCGAGGGGGAAGGAGCGCCGGGGGTGCTAAAGGCCAAAGTGGTGCCCAGGCCGGGCGCGCCCGGCGGTTGGGTGAGTGGGTGGCCGGCTGTCACCTCACCGGCGGGTGGGGCCTTGGTGGCCATGACCAGCCCACTGACCAGGACGGCGCAAACCGCCCCCGCCACCACCACCAGGGGCCAGCGTCGAGAGCCGGTCGGGGCCGGACCACGGCGTCCGGGGCCACCGTTGCGACCTCGGCCCGGCCGAGGGCGGGACCACCCTGGTCCCCAGCTGCCATGTCGGCCGGCATGGGCCGGCGCTGTGTAGGCCGAGACTCCAGCCGGCGAGGCCCCAGCCGTCTCAGCAGACGAGGTCTCAGAAGGGTGGCGCCACAGACGGTCCTCAGGGGGCAGCCACGGCCGGAGCGGCTCGTCATTGGGGTCGTCGAGGTCCCCGCCGTCCAGCGTCATCGTGGTCGAGGATATCGGTGGATCAGCCCGAAAAGGGGTCGGTCAGCCGCCCATCAGCCGCCCATCAGCCGCCCATCAGCCGCCCATCAGCCGCCCATCAGCCGCCCATCAGCCGCCAATTGACTTAGCATGACCAGGATGACCCTTGCGCCTGACCCGGCTGTCTGCCCCGTCGGCGACGACTGGTTCGACCTGACCACGCAGCCTTTGGCGGTGGCCAAGGTGCTGGACTGGGCCGTTCGGCCCTACTGTGGGGCGGTGGTGGCATTCAGCGGGACCGTCAGGGATCACGCCGAGGGACGTCCAGGCGTCGTCGAGCTCGAGTACGAGGCCTACGCCGAGCAGGTGAGGCCGCGGTTGGGGGCCATCGTCGGTGCGGCCCGTCAACGCTGGCCCCAGCTCGGCCGGCTGGCCATCCTGCATCGCACCGGTGAGCTGGCGGTGGGCGAGACCTCGGTGCTGGTAGTGGCATCGACTCCTCATCGAGAGGAGGCCTTTGCGGCTGCCCGCTTCTGCATCGACACGGTGAAGACCACGCTGCCCATCTGGAAGCGCGAGAGCTGGCAGGGCGGCTCCGACTGGTCGCTCGGCGCGCAACGGATCAACGAGGTGGAAGCGACCGAGCTGGAAGGAAGCGGGCCGGTATGACGAACCTGCTGTATGTGGCCATTCCGGTGATCCTGGTGCTGGTGGCCTTTGCCGGCGTGGCCGCCCGGGGGCGCCGGCCTCGCTCGGTGGAGGCCGGCATCGAGGAATTCTCTCGCGAGCTGCGGGCCTTGGCGCCCGAGTACCGGTCCCAGGACACCAGCCGCTGGTTCCATCGTGGGAGTCGGACTGGCTAGAGACCTGGCCATCGACCTCGGAACCGCCAACACCCTTGTCTATGCGCGGGGCAAGGGGATCGTCCTCAACGAGCCGACGGTCATTGCCTTCAACGCCCGTACCGAAGAGGTGCTGGCCATGGGCCAGGAGGCGTGGCAGATGATCGGACGCACGCCTGGCTACATCGTGGCCGTCCGACCCCTGCGCAAGGGTGCCATCACCGATTTCGACATCACCCAGCGCATGATCCGCCTGCTGCTCCAACGCAGCGGGGTCTCCCGTTACAACAAACCGCGGGTCCTGATCTGCGTCCCCTCGGCCATCACCGAGGTGGAACGCCGGGCCGTGGAGGAGGCCGCCCGTCGGGCCGGGGCGGCCGGGGCTTACCTGATCGAACAGCCCATGGCGGCGGCCATCGGAGCCGGTCTGCCCATAGACGAGCCCCGCGGCAACATGGTCATCGACATCGGAGGCGGGACCACCGAGTCGGCGGTGATCTCGCTGGGTGGAATCGTGGCCCTGGAACCGCTGCGGGTGGGTGGCTTCGACCTGGATGGCGCCATCCAGACCTATGTCCGCCGGGAATACGGCATCGCCATCGGCGAGCGCACCGCCGAGGAGATCAAGCTGGCCATAGGGACGGCCCTGCCGCTGGAGAACGAGGTCAAGGCCGAGGTTCGGGGTCGAGACCTGATGTCGGGGCTGCCCAAGACGGTGATCCTCTCGCCGGCCGAGATCCGCCTGGCCACCGAGGAGCACATCGGAGCCATCGTCGACTCCGTCATCAAGTGCCTGGGCAAGGCCCCGCCGGAGCTGGCCCAGGATCTGATCCTCGAGGGCATTCACCTGACGGGAGGGGGCGGGATGCTGCCGGGTCTGGCCCAGCGGTTCTCGCAGGAGACGGACACGCCGGTGACAGTGGTCGATGCCCCCCTCGAGTGTGTGGCACTGGGTGCCGGGCGCTGTCTGGAGGCCTTCGACTCTCTCAAGGTGATGTTCATGGGTGCAGAGAGATGAGGTCCTCGGCCGCCTGACGCACCTGCCAGTCCCGGTCGCTGAGCGCCTGGTGCAGGGCGGCCTCCACCGCTGGTCCCTCAAAGGGGGCGAGGGCCAGCACCGCCCGTCGGCGTATGGCCGGCCGGTCGTCCAGACCGTGCATTATGGCCGCCAGCCCTCGGTCGTCCCCGATGGCGCCCAAGGCGGCCACCGCCGATTCCCGGCAGGCCGCCTCGGGGTGATCGGCAGCCACCGCCACCAGGGCCGGGACCGACGCATGGTCCTCACGCTCGCCGAGGGCCCAGGCTGCGGCCTCGACCACCGTCGGGTCCCGGTCGCCCAGGCCGGGTGCTGGGTCGGCGTCGGCCACGCCCGCCGCCAGCTCGCAGCCCCGTCGCCTTACGGCGGCGGCTGGATCGCACAGAGCCCCGGCCACATCGGCGGCGGTCAGGGCGTCGCTGCGCCTCAGAGCCCCCAGGGCGGTAGCCCGAACCCCCGGCGCAGGATCGTGCAGGTAGGTCCTGATAGTCCCTTCGTCGCGGCTGTGCCCGGCCAACGCCGCCCGGCGTCGGCGCCTGGCTATTTCGATGGCTGCGTCAGTGGGAGGCCCGTCAGTGGGAGGCCCGTCAGTGGGAGGCCCGTCAGTGGGAGGCCCGTCAGTGGGAGGCCCGTCAGTGGGAGGCCCGTCAGTGGGAGGCATGGACGAGCATCTGCACGAGAAGGAAGGCCACCGTGCTCAGCACCACCGCAGCCGCGGCTCCCATCACGCTGGCCATGCCCACCAGCAGGGCGGCTGAGCGCAGACGGGGTGCCATGGTGGAAGCGGCGTTCGAGCTCCGAGGCAGGTGCCGACCCCGGGCGGCCACCGGCCCGCTGGTTGACGATGGTGGCCCGATCGGCGGCACAACTGGGACGGCTTGTGTCTCGGCGTCGAACAGTTGGGCCTGAGATCCCTCTCGTTGGCCCAGACTGCTGGGCAGCGCCCCGGGAGCCTCCTCTGGCAGGGAAGCTGGTGGCGGGGCGGGAGCTGGTGGCGGGGGAGCCGGGGGGGCGGGCGATGGCGGCGGGCCGGGCGATGGCGGCGGGCCGGGCGATGGTGGCGGGCCGGGCGATGGTGGCGGGCCGGGCGATGGTGGCGGGGGAGCCGGTGGAGCCTCTGCCGGTGCCTCCACAACCGGTGCCTCCACCACCGGTGCCTCCACAACCGGTGGCCGAGTATCGGGTGGTTGGTGAGTGGCGAGCGGGGGGGCTGGCGGGGCGACGGGTGGCTGGAGAATGTGAAGCGCCAGCGACGGGGGGCTTGGCGTGGGGGGCGCCAATGCGGCCAGCGTGGGCCCGGGGCCCAGCATGGGTGGCAGCTCACTGGTGGTGAGGATCGGACTGGGGGGCTCAGGCAGGATCTGCTCGGGCTGCTCGCGGGACCCCTCGGCGGTGGGTGTCGCCTCGCCGGCTGCGGCCTCTGGTACCGGTTCAGCCGCCTGGAGCGGTTCCTTCGCCTCTGTCTCCTCCGCTGGCGTGCCCATCTATGGAACAGCGGTTCCGTTGCGGCACCGGGTCCCTTCCATGGCAGGCTGTCCCCCAGTCCCCCAAGAGCTGCCCAGGCCGTCTCCCGGCGGTACTACAGAGGAGCAGGACCCAGACGTGAGCACGATCGACCCGATAATACCTCCCGGACGAGCGATCACATGATGAGGGTGGTGCGAACGACCAGATGACCAGGCCTGGGCGAGCCGATGGTGACCAATCACCGCCTCGGAGGAGACGCTGGATTCGAGTGGTCGCCGTGGTGGTCGTGCTACTGGCTGTGCTGGTGGGCGTCTCCTTTTCGATCCAACTCAACTACTACGCATTGATGCCCGGGTCAGCGTGTGTCGTGAACACCCTCGTCAAACCGGCCTACAGCCCCGCCTGCGGTGGCGTACCCCTCGTGACGGTGCCGGCGGGCAAGGGCCATCCCAGTCGAGAGGCGATCCTGCTAACTGACGTTTCCCTCAGCCGTGTCCGCCTGGCTGACCTGATCCCCGACGCTCTGCGATCAGACACCGAGATCGTCTCGGCCAACGCAATACTCGGGTCGACGCCACCGAGCCAGCTGGGCGCGCAGGACCAGCTGGCCATGGCCGATTCGACCCTGGCCGCCCGGGTGGCGGCCCTGCGGCGACTCGGCTATCCGGTGCCCACCGCGCCCACCGGTGCCATCGTCAACCAGGTCCAGCCTCGATCCCCAGCAGACGGGCACATTCACATTGGCGATGTCATCACCTCGGTTGATGGGCAGGCGACGCCACTGGTACAAGACGTGTCGACCGCCACCCGTGGCCATCAGCCCGGTCAGACTGTCAACTTGTCGGTGGTCCCGGCGGGTGGCTCCCAAAGCCGCAAGGTCCCCGTTACGCTGGCTTCCCACCAGGAGAAGGGGAAGGAGGTGGCCTTCATAGGCGTGACCCTCGAGCAGGACCACGGCTACGGCTTCCCCTTCCCGGTCAATGTCAACTCGGCCAACATTGGTGGTCCGTCGGCCGGGTTGGCGTTCGCGCTGGCCATCGTCCAGGAGCTGACGCCTGGTGACATCACGGGCGGCCATCGGGTGGCGGCCACCGGCACCATCACCCTTGACGGCTCGGTCGGTGAGATCGGTGGGATCGCCCAGAAGACAGATGCCGTACGCCACGCCGGTGGTACGGTGTTCCTCGTTCCCCCAGCCAACTACGCAGCGGCCAAGGCCCGTGCGGGGTCGCATCTGCGAGTGATAGCGGTGAGTTCTCTCGACCAGGCACTGACCGCCTTGCGATCGGTCGGGGGGTACATGCCGCCCCTTCCACCTGCTGGTCCTGTGCCGGCCAAGGGCGGAGGGTGACGCTGGGGCCCGCGCCCAACTCTCCTGTTCTCACCGGATCGACCTGATGGCATCCTCGTCAGTCGAACTCCAGTTCGCAGCCGAGTTCGCTGTCTTCTTGGTAGCCGCCGCCGGTCTGGCAGTGATCGTCCTGCGCAGTGAGCTGCTCAGCCGCTCCTCGCTTGGTGCCGCAGCCCTCGGTGCCGGCTTTTGCGGGGTGGGAGCCGCCGCCCTGTTTCGCGGTTCGTTGCTGGTGAGGCGGGGAGCCGACCCGGCTCTGGTCGCCTCGATGGCGATTGGACTGTTCCTGTTGCTGGTCGGCTCGGTCCGTTGGGGCGGAGGCCGAGCCGCTCGGCGCCTGTTGTGGCTGGCCCTGACCCTCCTGGCCGCAGCCCTCTGGCTGGAGGTTGCCCGGCCCGGGCACCTGGGCGGTGCCGTGTTGCTGGGGGCGGGGGCCCTGGCCCTGGGGGCCGCGCTGGTACGAGCCAGTCGTCGGGCCATCGCCGCCAGGGTGGTGTCGAGCGCGGCTGCCGCCCTGTTGTTGTTGGTGCTGATTCTCTCGGTGGCCCTGTCCCAGGTGCTTTCGTCCACCGTGCGCGACGATGCTGTGCGCCGTCTGGACGGCCGGGCCGTGTCGGAGGCTACCAATGTGACGGCTGCCACCCAGACACTGCTGGTATCGGCCCGCCAGACCAGGGTGCTGCTGGAAGCCTATTGTGGCGGCGAACGGCAGGCGCCCCGCTGCATCCAGACGTACATCCCAGAGGTCTCGAGCGATTTCTTCCCGGTGTCGCCGGATGTCGGCCGGCTGTTCGTCGACCGGAGCGGTTACCTGGTGGGCCGATCCTCTGTCCTCGGGCCAGGCGGAAGCCTTGGTGTGGCGATCGCCAGCCGCTTGGCCGGGTCCCGGGTCGTGCAGAGTGCCATAGCTGGGGGTACGGAGTTGGCCACGGAGATGGTGGCCGGGGGTCGGGCACTGGCGGTGGTCGCAGAGCCGACGGTGATCAACGAGGTGACGGGTGCCTGTGTCGTCGTCGAGGGCCTGAGCAACAGCTACCTCGACGGTCGGCGTCAGGATGACCACTCCCTCTCCCTGGCGCTGGCCGGAGCCGACTCGGAGCTGAGTCATGCCGGCCCACGTCTCCACTACCAGTCAGTTCGGCCCCTTGTTGGATTGGTGCTCGACGGCGCGACCCAGCAGGCGTCGGGAACAGCTGAGGCCCGATTCGTGGCAGTGCAACCCGTGTCTCCGGCCGCGGGGAAGCCGCCGGCCATGGCCCTGGTGGCATCGACGCCTACTGCGGTGGTCGAGGAGACCCGCGCCTCGTTGTTTCGCACGCTTTTCCTCATTGCCCTGGGGGGGACCCTCCTGGCCCTCCTTTTCACGGCCTTCGTCGGTGACCGGATCGGGTCCGGCCTGCGCCGGCTCACGCTGGCCGTCGATGCCGTCCAACGCGGTGATCCCGACGTGCGAGTTGGGTCGATCTCCGATGACGAGGTGGGAGTCCTGGGCGGGGCATTCGACTTCATGGCTGCCTCCATCGAGGACAAGGAGTCTGCCCTGCGCCAGGCGGCCCGGGACGAGGCGCGCCTGCGTGATCGCCTGGAGGCGATTGTGGCCGGTATGGGCGAAGCTCTGGTGGCGGTGGACGCCGGCGGCCTCATCACCGATTACAACGCGGCCGCCGAGGAACTGGTTGGGTCCAAGGTGACGGAGGCTGTCGGTCGGGCGGTCGACCAGGTGATCTCCTTGCGGACAGAGGTTGGGGGAGCGGGCGCTGGGAGCCTTGGTCAGGCTCCTGGACGCCGGTGGGAGGCTCAGGGTTGGCTCGCTCGTCCCGACGGCGAGGCGATTCCGGTCTCAGTCTCGGCTGGACCCCTCCGAGATACCGAATCCCGGTGCGCCGGTGGCGTCTACGTGCTACGTGACCTGCGTCGGGAACAGGAGGCAGAGCGCGTGAAAGCGGAGTTCCTGTCTCGGATTGGCCACGAGCTTCGCACGCCGCTGACTGGAATCATGGGATTCACTGAGCTCCTGGCCCGAAGGGGAGCGCTCGATGAGCAGGCCATGGCATGGCAAGCGGAGACCCTGGTCCAGTCCAAGCGGCTCCTGCGCATCGTCGAGATGCTGGAATTCTTTGCTTTCAGCAGTTCGAGTCACTTCAACCTGGACCTCGAGCCGCTGGACCTGAGAGGCCTGATCAACGATTTGATCGTCCGATGGAACGAAGGGGCATCCAACGGCCATGTTGTGATCCAACGGCTGAGCCGGCAGTTGCCTCTGATGCTGGCCGATCGTCGATGGCTCACACTGGCCCTGGATGAACTGATGGAAAATGCAGTCAAGTTCTCTCCGGGTGGTGGCGCAGTGGTCATGAGGGCGGCATTGGTCGCCGGAGTGGTGGAGATCTCGGTCAGTGACAGCGGTAAGGGAATGTCAGCTGAGGAGTCAAAGCGAGTGTTGACCGAGTTCACCCAGGGCGACTCATCCGACACCCGACAATACGGTGGGCTTGGTCTCGGTCTGGCGATGGTCCAGCGGGTGGTGGCCGGCCACGGCGGCCGCCTGTCGTTCCGGTCCAAGCCAGGGAAAGGATCGACATTCTCCATCCTGCTGCCCCTTCCGGGGCGTGCGGATCCCCGCAAGGCCGACCGCAGGCGGGACGGCCGGCCCATCCGGAACACCAGGTTGCCCCGGCACGAGGCATCGTAGGCTGGCCCCATGCCGGACGATCACGAAGCCCCGATACCTCCCCCGCCGCTGACCAGAGATGAGATCGCTCGCCGGACGTTCGCCAAGGTAAGGCGAGGGTTCGATCCGGCTGAGGTGCGCGGCTTTCTGGAGCGCGTGGCGGCTGACGTGGGCCGCAGCGTCGAAAGAGAAGGCCAGGTTCGTCAGCGCTTGGCCGACGCCCAGAGGCGCCTCGTCAATCCCGAAGCCGACGAGACAGCCCTGGCTGCCGCGCTCGGCCAGGGAACCGCCCGGATTCTCCAGAGTGCGCACGATGCGGCGGCCGAGCTGATGGCTCAGGCCGAGCGAGACAGGGCGTCACTGGTGGAGGGTGCAACTGAGCAGGCTGGCCGAATTGTCGACGCTGCTGAGGCGGTGCTGGCGGAGCGCACGGCCGAGGCCGACTCGGCCGCCGAGGAGATTCGCCGGGGGGCGACAGTCGATACCGAAACCCTGGTCCGAGAGGCCAAGGAGCTTAGGACGGAGGTCCTGTCCGATCTGGCCCGGCGTCGACGAGTGCTCAACACCCAGATCGAGCAACTCGGTGCCGGGCGAGAGACCCTGATGGACATCCTGAGGGATGGCCAGCGCACTCTGAACGATCTGGTCGACAACCTTGGTCATGCAGAGACCAGTGCTCGTCGGGCGGCCGAGGCGGCAGGCCGACGGATTCCAGTAGAGGCGGATGTCACGCCCGAGCAAATGGCGAGGTCGCTCGACCAAGGGCCAACCTCACGAGCCGGTGTCTCCGAGGGGCCGCTCGAGCAGCCCGCGACACCAGACCCGCCGACCGAGCTCGAGCAGCCCATCGGTCCGGGCGAGGAAGGGGCCGTGGCCCAGACGTGGCAGCAGTCGTGGCCCAGCGCCAACCAGCTGGACGAGCCGACCGGGGCCACGGTGACCCATGGAAGCGGCGATCCGATGCCGGCCGCCGGGCCCACCTTGCCGGCTGAGCCAATTCTCGCGGCTGGGCCGAGCCACGCGCCCGCGGTCAGCCCGGCGCCCGAGGCCAGCCCGGCGCCCGAGGCCAGCCCGGCGCCCGAGGCCAGCCCGGCGCCCGAGGCCAGCCCGGCGCCCGAGGCCAGCCCGGCGCCCGAGGCCAGCCCGGCGCCCGAGGCCAGCCCGGCGCCCGAGGCCAGCCCGGCGCCCGAGGCC